>Ga0181596_10000006_pt1 | contig 287939 bp, 250 predicted proteins | sample 041ome_6_FD_148655 | JGI IMG/M metagenome (GOLD analysis project Ga0181596, IMG submission 148655) | Coastal salt marsh microbial communities from the Groves Creek Marsh, Skidaway Island, Georgia - 041402US metaG (spades assembly) | ecosystem: Environmental > Aquatic > Marine > Intertidal... | reverse complement strand
TCGCCACTCGCCACTCGCCACTCGCCACTCGCCACTCGCCACTCATCCAGTGGTATGCTTGAAAACATTGCTCCACGCCAACGTTGAGGAAATGAATATGAAAATTCTGATATCAGGTTTAACAGTATTGCTGCTTGTTGCCTGCCAGGCGGAGGAAGCTACTGAACGCAGCGCGCGCAACCAGCCGGAGACCATGATGGGGCTGTATGCGCCTGATCAGCATGAATTGTATGACGGTCATTTTGATATCGTGGGCCGCAACATTTTTCAGGCCGGTTCTCTGGGTGATGAATCCCCCTGGGATCATATGGATGATGCGGCGGAAAATCTGCGCTACGTGGGGGGTCAAATATTTATTGATGTTAATGAAATCGACAATTCCGGGTCTTTTGTGGCAGATCTGGTGTTACCGGAAGGGCTTTACCGGGTAGAACTGGAACGCTTCTTTGAATTTTCGTCCTGCCAGGATGGCGGTATCGCCGCCTACCTGTTTGAACACGGCAATGCCGGATGTGGTGACAGTAACTGGCCCAAGAGTTTGCTGTATGTGGCTGGCTGGGGTTATGGGTCGGCGACATTGAATGGGGTGCCGCTTTACGAGGACTACGAGATTCATTTCATGGTGACCCAGGGCATGCGCGATCGCGAAACCTTACAAGTTAAATTGAACCCCGACAGTGGCGAAGCAGGCTCCATCAACCCCGCTGCACAGCAACTGGATTTTTATATTCGCAGCCCGGAGCGTAATGAAAACAACCATCCCAACCTGCAAGTGTTTGATCATTTCTTTGCCACAGAGGTAACCTGGCGATGACAGAGCAACGCCCCCCCTTCCCCCCTTTCAATGAAGAAACTGCCAAACAAAAAGTCCGCGCAGCAGAGGACGGTTGGAACAACCGTAATCCGGAAAAGGTTGCCATGGCATACACGGCAGACAGCCAATGGCGCAACCGTTCAGAATTTCTCAACGGTCGTGACGAGATCAGGGAATTTCTGACCCGCAAATGGGAAAAGGAACAGGACTACCGCTTAATCAAGGAATTGTGGGCCTATACCGATAATCGCATCGCCGTACGCTTCGCCTACGAATGGCATGACGAGTCAGGAAACTGGTTTCGCAGTTACGGCAACGAGAATTGGGAGTTCGATGACAATGGCCTGATGAAAGTCAGACGAGCATCAATCAATGATTTGGCAATCGAAGAATCCGAGCGTAAGTTCCACTGGGATCTTGGCCCACGTCCCGAAGATCATCCCTCATTATCCGACCTGGATTTGTAATCCCCTGAGCCTTCCATCGTCGGCAAACGGCCCGGTGGGCCTATGCCGACCTACATGCAATCACATTTACCTGAACCCTTGTAGGCCGGAAGAGGCTCGCAGAGCCGTCATCCGGCATGGAGAACGCAGTTCGCCCAACAAAGCGTCGCGCAGTAGCTACAAGGAAAGTGTTGTAATCAACAAAATCTAGTTGGCCCAGGAGCGGTCAGTAACGCGCTCAATAAAGTCATCTTTACCTTCACTGCGGTGCGACCACTTGTATTTGATATGCTGCAAAAACTTCGTATGCCATGAAGCACTCACTTCTTTGCGCTCCCGCCAGTACAACACGAACTCTTTAATCTGATCCTGGGCAAAGCCAGAATCAATATTGGCCATCTCCAGCACCTCAAAAACTTCTTCACTGGGCTGGTAATCTGCCGGTAGAATTTTTGGTGTGGCATCGTGTTCAACAGCTGCTTCAAATTTTGCCCACTGTCTTCTGATGTGAGCAATGAACTTGGTATTCCAGGTACTGGTTTTCAAACCGGTTTCGCGCCAATACAAGACAAATTCCGGTACCGCATCTTCGATAAAGGTATGACTGATGCCCGCATGTTCGAGAATACTGTAGGCATCGTCACTGGGCTTCCAGTCGGCCGACATGTTGGCTTCCAGTTCTTTTATACCCTGGTAACTGCGGCTGTTTTCCCACTCCTTGAGAATATATTTATAAAAGGTGTTATGCCAGGAATACTGGGCGCGCTTTCTTTCCTGCTGACTGATTACAAACAGGCGCACATGTTCATCTATGAAGGTGCGCGGAATATTGCGCCTGGCACATAACTGATAAAGATCTTCACTGGGTTGCCAGTCTGAGGCAATCTGCGATGCCTTGCCGGTCGCCGGTGTCTGGTGGAAGGGGTTTGGGGCGCTGGCCGGTTTTTCTCTGGTAGCTTGTTCTTTCATGGACTGTTCTTGTCTGACGGGAGCTGCTTGCTCGGCATCAGCCGGCTGGTTGATGGCAATTCGAAAACGCGCAGGATTGCTGCTGGATGTGTCTTGTTGCACCAGGCCTTTTTCCAGCAAGCTTTGCTGGATGCGCTTGATTTGAGCCAGGTTCCAGAAAGGCAGGTTTGTTGCCAGCAACTCATCATCCAGTTCCACCCAGCGCAGACCGTCCCGATGAGTGACAGGCAAGCGCAATTTCATTTCACTTAACACATGTAGCAGGACGGCTTCTTCCAGGCCAATAGTGGCTGCCAATGTCGGGGAGATGAGTAGAGGCCGTTCAGGGACCAGGGATGAAGGCATTTACAAAGCCTCCAGTGCTTCGCTGAGTTTGCTAACGGCGATGACTTCCATGCCGTCGATTTTTTTCTTGGGCGCGTTGGCCTTTGGCACAATGGCGCGGGTAAAGCCGTGTTTGGCGGCTTCCTGCAAACGCTCCTGACCACTGGGTACTGGACGAATTTCTCCGGCCAGACCTATTTCGCCAAACACAACCAGTTCCTGAGGCAGCGCTTTGTCCTGGAAACTGGATACGATGGCAAGTACCAGCGCCAGGTCGGCACTGGTTTCAGTGACTTTGACGCCGCCAACAACATTCACAAAGACATCCTGATCTGCCATGAACAAACCACCGTGACGGTGAAGCACAGCAAGTAACATGGCAACACGATTATTATCCAGACCAACGGCAACCCGGCGGGGATTGCCATATTGGCTGGCATCCACCAGCGCCTGGATTTCCACCAGTAAAGGGCGGGTTCCTTCCCACAGCACCACCACCAGGCTGCCGGGAGAAATATCCTCTGTTCTGGCCAGGAAAATGGCAGAAGGATTTTTTACTTCCTTCATGCCAGTGCCCGTCATGGCAAAGACGCCCAGTTCGTTAACAGCCCCGAAGCGGTTTTTCTGGCCGCGCAAGGTACGGTAGCGACTGTCATCACTGCCCTCGAGCATCATGAAGCAGTCAATCATATGCTCCAGCACTTTCGGGCCGGCCAGGTTGCCATCCTTGGTGACATGACCCACCAGGAACAAGGCCGTACCGGTTTGCTTGGCATACTGGATCAGATAAGCCGCGCATTCGCGGACCTGGCTGACACTGCCGGGTGCAGAGGCAACATCGCTGGAGTGCATGACCTGGATGGAGTCTATAACAATGATCTTTGGTTGAATTTCTTCTGCGGTGCGAGTGATTTCCTCAATATTGGTTTCTGTCAGCATCTTCAGATTGTCTGTTGGCAGGCCCAGCCGCTTGGCGCGCATACCTACCTGCTGCAGGCTTTCTTCACCAGTGACATAGAGTGCTTCCATGTTGAGGGACAATTGACACATGACCTGCAACAACAGGGTGCTTTTACCCGCGCCGGGGTTGCCGCCAATCAGCACTACAGAACCGGGCACCAGTCCGCCGCCAAGGACACGATCAAACTCACTGATGGTGGTGGTAAAGCGCGGCTGTTCATCCAGGTCAATGGTGCCCAGGGTTTGAACAGTGCTGCTTCCAGTTCCGGAAATTCCAGTGTTGCCAGCGCGCTTGAAGTTTTTCGGCGCAGAGGGTGCGGCAGAACCCAGCATAATGCGGGTCAGCGTATTCCATTCCTGACAGGCCATGCATTGCCCCTGCCACTTGGCATGTTCGGCGCCGCAATCACTGCAGACGTAGGCTGATTTTTGTTTGGCCATAGTTTTCTAGAAAAATTTTATGCACATTGCTTTAATTCAGGCATCGTGTCGGCAAACGCTTTGCTATGCCGACCTACAAATCCATTCAGGTTTTTTATATGTATTCAAAATCTACACGTCGCGCGACACTACAGGTTAAATTGTAGGAGAGAATGCCGGTTTTTGCTGCGACTTCATCAAGGGATATGTCCTGTCCCCACAAGGTAGCCAGGTCTCCCACTTTGGCCTCGGGGATATCACTGAGATTAATTGCCAGCATATCCATGGACACCCGGCCGAAGGTTGCCGTGCGCTTGCCTGCCACCATCACTGGTGTGTCATTGGGTGCATTACTGGGGTAACCGTCCGCATAACCGATACTGACAATACCGACGCGCGTATCACCAGGACAGATGAACTGGGAGGAGTAACCCACGTTGTCGCCTTTCTTCATGTCTTTCACATCTATGATGCGCGCCTGCAGGGTCATCACGGCTTTCAGGTCAAAGGCTTCCCGACGCAAATTTTCCTGTCCATAAGCAAAAGGTGAGCTGCCATACAGCATGATGCCAGGTCGGGCCCAATCGCATGCCACCGGCAAGTCAGAAAGAATTGCAGCGGATGAGGGGATGCTGGTCCGGGGCTTTTCCTGTTCAAGCAGGGATTCAGCTTCCCGGAAAGTATCGAGCTGCCGCCGGTTCAATGGCGAGTCAGGATCATTGGCATTGGCCAGGTGGGTCATCATGACTATGGACTCTGTATAGGGTCGACCCAGCAGAGCCCGGTACGTCATGGCATAAGCATTGGGAGAAATACCCAGGCGTCCCATGCCTGAATCCATCTTCAGCCACAGGGTCAGCGGTTTCTTCAGGGTAAGCTTGCTCAGGACATCATCCAGGTGTGCCAGTTGGTCCGAGGAATGCACTACCAGTTGAAATTGGTGCTCTGCGATTAGGTGGAGGTCTTCGGGATTCATCAAGCCCTGCAACACCAGTATGGGTTTTTCCACGCCGGCGCTTTGAAGTGCAACCGCTTCATGGACGTCAGTCACGCCAAATAGATCCGCCTGAGAAAGTGCGTGGGCAACCTGTTCAAGGCCATGTCCGTAGGCATTGGCCTTGATAATGGCCGCTACCCTGGACGCCCCTGAGCGGGATTTTGCTATCTGAAAATTGTGTTGCAGTGCCTTGAGGTCAATGCTGGCCTGAACTCTATGCATAGTGGGCTTATCGACGATTAATCGTCCTCTTCAAAGGGATCATCGGTGAAGGCATCAGGCGGGATAACCGGTGCAGAGGGCGCGGGGCTCGACGATGATGGGGCCGAGCCTGCCTGGCCCCAGGAGTTTGAAGAGCTGCCGGGCGGTGCTCCGCCACTACCGGGATAGCCAAAGTTATCATTGATAGGCATGTAATTTTCAAAGCGCGTGAACTTGCCAATAAAGCTGAGGAGCTTGGTGCCAATAGGTCCGTTACGCTGTTTGCCGATGATGATTTCCGCCACCCCTTTATGTTCCGTGTCCTCGTTATAGACCTCATCGCGATAGACGAACATGATGACATCAGCATCCTGTTCGATGGCACCGGATTCGCGCAGGTCCGACATCACCGGGCGCCTGTTGGGACGCTGCTCCAGAGAGCGATTCAGCTGCGACAGTGCCACTACCGGGCAATCAAATTCGCGCGCCATAATTTTCAGCGAGCGGGAAATTTCCGAGATCTCACCGGTACGGTTATCTGAAGAGCCCTTGATAGACATCAGCTGCAGGTAATCCACCATGATCATGCCCAGCAAACCATGTTCGCGCCAGATGCGTCGTGCGCGTGAACGCATTTCCATTGGGCTGAGTCCGGGGGTGTCATCAATGAACAGGGGTTTGTCCTTGAGTTTGTTGACGGCGCTGGTCAGTTTTGGCCAATCGCTTTCTTCCAGCTGGCCATTGCGCATCTTGGTCTGGTCGATTTTGCCGAGTGAAGACAGCATACGAATGATGAGGCTTTCTGCTGGCATCTCCAGGCTGAACACAAGAATGGGTTTGTTGTCAGAAAGCAGGGCATTTTCCACCATGTTCATGGCAAAACTGGTTTTACCCATGGATGGGCGACCAGCCACGATGACGAGATCAGATTCCTGTAAACCCGAAGTCATTTCATCCAGGTCCTTGAAGCCAGTGGACAGTCCGGTGATCGAACCCTTGGCATTAAACAGTTTGTCTATGCGGCCCAGAGCCCCGTCAAGCAAAGGGTTTACCGGTTGCGGGCCACCGTCACGGGGACGTTCATCGGCAATGTTGAAGACCTGTTTTTCCGCTATGTCCAGTAACTCCACGCTGTCACGGCCATCCGGGTTGAAGGCATTGTCGGAGATGGTATTGGCAGCGCCAATCAGCTTGCGCAGAATGGCCCTTTCCCGAATGATATTGGCGTAGGCGCGAATATTTGCGGTACTTGGCGAGTTTTCAACGAGGCCGCCGAGATATTCCAGACCACCTGCCTGTTCCAGGTTGTTGGCGTTATCCAGGGTTTCAGTAAGCGTCACCAGGTCGATGGGATTGCTATCAGCCGCCTGGTGCTGCATGGCCTGGTAGATAAGCCGGTGTTCCTTGCGGTAAAAATCTTCTGTGATGAGAATTTCAGCCACGTCATGCCAGGCACTGTTGTCCAGCATGAGTGCGCCAAGTACAGATTGCTCGGCATCAACTGAGTGGGGTGGCAGTTTCAGGTTAGTGGTACTGGCCAGAGCGGGTTCCGGAATCTTGTTGTCGCTGAAAGGTGACTCGGCCATGCCTGGTATTACGCCCTGGAAATTTGTGAAAAAAAGCCGTCGCGAAGTTTGCGAACCGGGTCGTCAATCTTAACTCATCAGACATGGATTGCTCACCAACTTTGTTGGTTTTTCAGCGTAATAATTGCCCTTTTTCACTAATCCACAAGCTATGCACAGGTCATGTACATGTTGGTCACAAAAGCCCAATGCCGAAACATTACTTTGTTTCCGGGTGTGTTATCGGACAAGTAGTGGTTGTTAACGATTCATTAACGCAGCGGTAACAGTTTGGAACAGTTAATTCCCCTGTTTTATTCATTTTCCACCCTAATATACAAGTGGAGAGGAGAGCCAATGATCCATCCGGGATCAGGTCTTCATTCAGGGGGTAACTATGTACAGCGTGAAGCGTTTCAAACTTCGCAAACTGATCGTGCCGATTTCTGTGTCCATTGCCTCACTAACAGCCGCAATGATGGCCACTGCCCAGCCGGTGGATAGCGATATCGAGGAAATTATTGTCTTTGGTCGTAATACCGATCTGGTTGGCAGTGCAGAAGCGGCCAGTGAAGGGTCTGTTGGTGGCGCTGACCTGTTAGTTCGCCCCCTGTTCAAAACAGCTGAATTACTGGAGTCCATGCCCGGCATGGTGGCTGTACAGCACTCCGGTAGTGGTAAAGCCAATCAGTATTTCCTGCGCGGCTTTAACCTTGACCACGGCACTGATTACTCGGTTTTCGTCGATGGCATGCCCATGAACCTGCGCTCCCATGGCCATGGACAGGGCTATCTTGACGTCAATGGTCTGATCCCGGAAACAGTCGACCGCATTGATTACCGCAAGGGTCCTTACCGCGCTGACATGGGTGATTTTTCCATGGCGGGTACTTCCCACATCCATACCATTAACCAACTGGATGACAATTTTGTGTCCCTGGAAAGCGGGCAGAACGGCTGGAAAAGAATGGCCGGCGGCATGAGTCAGGAGGCCGCCGGGGGCACGTTCACCCTGGTTGGTGAATACAAGCAGAATGACGGATCCTGGCAGAAAGCAGAAGACCTCAACCACCTGGCCCTGTGGAGCAAGTATCTGCGGGATACGGATTTCGGGCAGTTCATGCTCAGCGTTTCAGCCTATCAAAGCGACTGGGACCCAACAGAACAAGTCCCCGAACGCGCCATTGGCACGAGTGCCTGTCCAGACCAATTCTGTTCCCTGGACCCCACTGCCGCAGGGGACACCTCGCGCTGGATTGTGACCAGTGAGCTGACCGGAGATGACTGGAGTGCGACACTTTATGGGCAGCATTACGACTGGACCATGTCCTCCAACCCGACCTATGACTATCAGATTAATCAGTTTGATAAACGCTGGACCGTCGGCGGTCAGTTTGAAAAGACCCTGGTAGAAGAAATGAATTACCAGGTCCTGGTCGGCGGTAACTTTCGCTACGATGATGGCAGTCGTATTGGCGTTGAGCACACCAATCGCGGTGCCTTCGTCGAACCAATCAGTGAAAATTCAATCCAGGAAGGCTCTTATGGTGCCTTCGTTGAAGCCACCTGGTACGCCACTGACTCCCTCAGGGTAATCACCGGCCTGCGCGGGGATTATTACAACTTTGATGTTACTGCGGCGAATGCCAACAGTGCGGCAGGCACAGCAGATGACAGCCGCTTATCCCCGAAAGTGGCACTGGCATGGCAGGCTCTGGATGATCTGGAGCTTTATGCCAACTGGGGTCGCGGCTTTCATTCCAATGATGCGCGCGGTGTTGTGAACCTTGTGGATCCGATACCAGGACTTTCGCTCGGCACGGGTCATGAATTCGGCGGCAGGTACACCGTGGGGGATTTTAAATTCACCTCTTCCTACTGGTGGCTGGTGCAGGACAGTGAACTGATCTTCGTTGGCGATTCCAATTCGGTAGAGCCCAAGGGTGCCTCTGAGCGCGAAGGTTTTGAGCTGACCATGTTCTGGCAGCCCCTGAATTGGCTTGGTGTGGACGCGGTCTATACCGAAAGCGAGGCACGCTATACAAACAATCCGGATGGCATTTATGTTGAACAGGCGGTAGAAGAATCAGCGCAGTTAGGGATTTCGGCCAGCAAGGATGACTGGGATCTGGCCTTTCGCGCTCGCTATCTTGGCCCGTATGCCCTCACCGCTGACAACACGCAGCGTGCGGAATCCCTGACGACAGTCAGCGTGCGTGGGGCCTGGCACTGGGACAACCTGACCGCCTATGCCGAAGTGATTAATTTGCTGGATACAGACAAGAAGGAAATTGTCTATTACTACCCGGCCTATGTACCTGGCCTGGACCCGGTTGGCCAGACCTCCGAAGATCTGGACTGCGCCGTGCTGGACTGTACTATCAGCCGTGCCACGGTACCGAGCAGTTTCAGGGTTGGCTTCAGCTATAAATTCTGACCGGGAATTCCCAGGCCAGTAGAGCTGCCAGGCTATTCTTAACGTTAAAGTAATACCAACGAATGTAGCCAGTACCTGACAGGCTAAGCCCGCTGTCAGGCCTGGTCACTTTGCGTTTCATCCTCCCTGATGCCTTGCCTTCTTGTGCAACCAGCTGATTTATAGGGAAATAAAGACGTTAACCCGACGTTAAACAGTAGCTCCCGCTGAGGGCTCAGTCGAGTTTTAACGTTAATAAAAAGCCTTGAATTCCTGCCAGAAATGGCGACAATGCACCTCTTTCCCTGACTATGACGTGCAATGACCCAGATTAACTCTGAAGAACTATATGCCCTGACGGAGCGCATCATTAACAGTGGTGTCTTAGGCAGATCCAGGACATACGGGGCGATATTGCTTTACCTGGTGGAATGTTCGATTGCAGGGAAAACCCCGAAAGAGGCGGCCATTGCAGTTGATGTGCTGGGTCGGGAAGGCGATTTTGATGTCTCCAAAGACTCCATCGTGCGTGTCCATATTTATCACCTGCGCAATAAAATTAGATTGTATTACTCCCGTTTTGGCAAACAGGAAAAATACCGGCTCGAAATTCCAAAGGGCCAATACATTATTAATACCAGCCTCAATAATGACGAGGATGCCCCGGATGTGAGTCTTTCCGGCAAGGTTCTGGAGAGGAAATCCTATACTCTCTGGCTTGCCGGAGTGGTGATTGCGCTTCTGGCCCTGAACCTGTTCCTGCCAGGAGAGCAGGCGCCAAATCCAGTATCCCCACCACAGTCGCCCTTGCTGGCCATGCAACCCTGGCAAGCTTTTCTGGATGACGAACTCCCCATCCTGATTGTGATTGGTGATTACTTTATATTCGGGGAAGTGGATGAAAGCGGCAATGTCATGCGGATGGTGCGTGAGTTTAATATCAACTCCCGGGACGATCTCACCGCTTTTCAGCAGCAGGACCCGGCCCGGGGCAGCAACTATTTCAATCTGGATCTGACCTATACTCCGGTGAGTATTGCCAATGCACTGGTCAATGTCCTGCCTGTCATTCACAGCAAGGCAAATCGTGTCAGTGTAAAGATGATGTCCGAGTTGGAAACTGCTGACCTGGCCAATAATCACCTGATCTATATTGGCTACTTAAGTGGTCTGGAACCCTTACTGGATCTCATGTTTGCTGATTCAGGACTGTCTATAGGTGCCACCTACGATGAACTGATCAACCTGGAAACCAATGAATATTATATTGGCTCCTCGGGGCTGTCCGGTGATGAAAGTTTCCAGGACTATGGTTTGATGTCGACCTTCCCTGCGCCCAATGGCAATCATTTCCTGTTAATTGCCGGTATGCGTGATGAGGGTCTGGTCAATGTGTCCCGTCAGGTCACTAATGTCGACGGCATGACAGCATTGCTACAAAATTTCGGGGAGCAAACGCAGGCCAGCTTTGAAGCCCTGTTTGAAGTATTCGGTTTTGATAACACCAATTTTGGCGGGGAGCTGGTGTATTCCCGGGAGCTTGATACCAAGGTGATTTGGGAAACGCGGCTGATAAGTCAATGAACTCGACTGAAGGGATACAGGGATACAGGGATACAGGGATACAGGGATAAAGGATAAAGGAATACAGCATGTAGGTCGGCAAAGACCGCAGGTCGTATGCCGACAAGCGAAGCCAGCTGATGCCGGAGACAAGAGACAAGAGACAAGGGGTGGTAGCCCTGCCTATCAACTATTCGACACTTTTCAGTGAAAATCGAACCTTGGCTATGGAATAGTCAGAATTACTTAGACTAGCTTTCAGCCTTCAGCCTTCAGCCTTTAGCCTTCAGCCTTTAGCCTTTAGCCGCATAAAAAAACCCGGGTCTTTTGAACCCGGGTTTTTTCGAGTATCCGGAAATAAGGCCGGATATCGAAGTCTATTCAAGCCTTACTCAGCAGCTGGTTCTTCACCTGCCGCTTCATCAGTATCTTCTGCTATGGCTTCAATGACCGAATCCGGTTCAGAACCGCCGCTGGTGACAATGACCTTGATTTCGGTGCTTACTTCAGTGCTCAAATTAATAGTGATGTCGTGTTCACCGACGTAATGCAAGGCGCCTTCTGGCAATTCCACTTCACTCTTGTCAATCTCGTGTCCGGCGGCAGCGGCAGCGTCAGCAATTTCCCGTGTGCCAACAGAGCCATAGAGCTTGCCATCTTCTCTGGCATTGGCCTCAATGGTCAGAACGAGACCAGTAATCAGCGCAGCGCGCTTTTTCTCGCCTTCCATTTTCTCTGCAGCCGCTTTCATCAATTCTTCCCTGCGCGAATCAAATTCTGCAATATTTTGCTTGGTCGCAGGAATAGCCTTTGAGAAAGGAAACAAAAAGTTGCGGGCAAAGCCTGCCTTTACCGTGACCTGGTCGCCCACATCGCCGATCTTGCCCATTTTTTCCAGTAATATAACTTCCATCGTGTACCTCGTTATAACCTGTCTATATTCGTCTTTCGTTAAGTTAAATCGTTTCGTTCAAATTTCAGTCTGAATCAGAATCACCCTGGTCCAGTCTGCTACGTAAATTCATCAAGCTATCTGTCATTCCCAGAAGAATTATGACCGGGGCCATCATTAGCAGGGTGAGATAACTCAATACCAGCCAGGGCGTTCCCAAATTCTTCTTCGCCACTATGAAGTGGGCTACTGACAGTCCTGCAAACATTGGCGCTACACAAAACAAAGGTAGCCAGTCCTCCAGCGGCGGGAGATCCAGTAAACCGCCCAGGATCAATCCCAGCAGTACTACCATCACCCTGGGATCAAAGCGCAGGGCATGAAATTCCTGCCTGAACCCGCCGGGGTTGTACAACACGGCTTGCCACCAACGGCCAATCATCAAACAGATGATGACCACAAAGGCATGGTATGCACCGTAAAAACTCAATAGCAGATCAACTATCTGCTGTACTGTGTACTGGTTTTGACCGCCCTGGTTAAGCTGGGCTTCCAAACCGCCTTCATTCAAGGCTATTAATATCTGCGCCTGGTAATCCGACTGGATAAACAAGCTTAGTTGTGTCGCCAGGCCAATGGCTATCCCCACTATCATGACCAGTTGCCAGGATGAGGTATTACGTAACACCATGGCCAGGGCAAAAGTTCCTGTTACAAAGAACAGCAGGGATATATCTCCCATTGCCCACAACAACCCTGCCGGTAACAATGACCACAGCAGGACAATCAATCCTTCATTGCGGCCCTTGCGTAACGTGACCAGGGCGACAACTGCTGCACTGAAAAAGTACAGGAAGGGGAAGAAGCCGCATAGCAGAACTATGATGATGGCCTGACGGCGGCCAAGCATGACATATTCTGCCAACCCGCGCATACGTCCCCCGGTTAAGAGCCAAAGCTCTTTATGCTTCGTGAGAATCTGTGTACGGAATCAGAGCCAGGTAACGGGCGCGTTTGATTGCGGTGGCAAGCTGGCGCTGGTAACGCGCTTTGGTACCGGTAATTCGACTCGGTACAATCTTGCCGGTTTCCGAAATATTGGCTTTCAGGGTATCCAGATCCTTGTAATCTATCTCTGTGATGCCTTCTGCGGTGAATCTGCAGTATTTACGGCGTCTGAAAAATCGGGCCATGAGTGTTCTCCAGTGAAATCTTGTTTAGGACGTTTTTTCAGCTTCTTCGTCAGAAGCGTCGTCGGTGTCAGCAACTTCAACAGCGACTTCTTCCTGGCTGTCGTCTGCTGACTCGCTATCGTCATCACCGTCCGCTATGTCAACGTCCAGATCTGTATCGGCGACGATGTTTTCGTCTTCATCATCATCATCGTCATCATCATCGTCATCGGAATCAGCGTCGTATCTGGATTCTTCCTCAGCCATACGTGCACTGGCCCGGGCTTTACGCTCGCGGCTTTCATTTTCCTCTTTCATGATGTCGCTCATGTCCGTAACAGCATTCTTGCGCTTGATTACCATGTTGCGCAGGACAGCATCGTTGTAACGGAAGAGGGTAGTGATTTCTTCAAGCACAGCCTGATCGCACTCGATATTCATCAAGACGTAGTGGGCTTTGTGGATTTTGTTGATCGGGTAGGCCAGTTGGCGGCGTCCCCAGTCTTCCAGGCGATGCATGGTACCACCAGCATCGGAGACAATTTTTGAATAACGTTCCAGCATCCCGGCAACCTGGTCAGATTGGTCAGGATGCACCATGAATACGATTTCGTAATGGCGCATTTAACGCTCCCTTCGGTTTAGTAGTCTCCCCAAGCTATTAAAATTTAACCTTTACGGGACTTGAGTGAGACAAGGAGTTATGTAAAAGAGGCGCGCATTCTATTGATTTACCTGGTGGAAAGCAAGAATTCGTATGCCTTATTTAGCTACAGATCCATCTTTGTAGGTCGGGATAGGCCTGCAAGGCCGTTTCCCGACATGTCGGCAAACGCTGCACTATGCCGACCTACAAAATTTTCCAGTCCAGGTTTTCATTCGTGACGCTGCCTGCGCGGTGTTATGTAGCTAAGGCCCTGGATATTTTTGGTCGGAAAGGTCCGCAGGGCCTTATTCAGACAATATTTTCAATAATTCACAATCAAGCAGCGACCAACCTGACTTTCTTGACACTATTTAACTTCACTTTTTTTCGCGCATGCCAAAGGTCGTAATTTTGCTGCATGGAAAGCCAGCTTTCAGGGCTGCTACCCAGGGCCTTGGAAAGTCGGAGAGCCATTTCCGGGCTGACACCGCTTTTGCCTTGCAGAACTCTATTGAGTGTAGAGGGAGCAACACCCAGGCTCTGTGCCAGGTAACGGCAACTCAATCCGCATGGCTTTATATAGGTTTCCTGGATAAATTCACCAGGATGTGGCGGGTTAAACTGTCTCATTAGTGGTAATCCTCATAATCCAGCATGTAAATATTACCTTCCCTGAATTCAAAGGTTATTCTCCAATTTCCGCTGACCTTAATAGACCAGGTTTGATTCCTTTTTCCTTTCAACAAATGAAGATGGTAGCCGGGCTTATTCAGATCAAATGCAGAGGCAGCGACATCCAATGCTGTTAATTGCATCCTTAATTTATTTGCATGAAAAGGAATAATTCCTTTTGTGCTTCCTTCAGTAAAGAATAATGCCAGTCCCTTGTGCTTGAAAGATTTGATCATAACCAGATAGTGCGTGTTGCGCAACACCATCAATGTACAATTGTGTATTTGGTTTTAGTCTAGTATTGAAGTGGGCATTTGCCACTTTTACTGAGTCTGGCGTTGGCGCACCGCTTCAAACAGGCAGATGCCAGTGGAGACAGAGACGTTGAGGCTGGATACTTCCCCGGCCATGGGAATGGCAAGCAGTGAGTCGCAGTTTTCGCGGGTGAGTCTGCGCAAACCCTTGCCCTCAGACCCCAGTACCAGGGCAATTGGACCTTTCAGGTCGGCCTCATAGAGGGATTGTTCGGCTTCCTCGGCAGCGCCGAATAACCAGATGCCTTTTTGCTGCAGAGATTGCAGGGTTCGGGCAAGGTTGGTGACAGAGATAAAAGGCACACTCTCGGCAGCGCCGCAGGCCACCTTTCTTGCAGTTGGGGTGAGTTGCGCGGATTTATCCTTGGGCACAATCACGGCACTGACACCGGCTGCCTCAGCAGAACGCAGACATGCGCCCAGGTTGTGCGGGTCAGTGACACCATCAAGGATCAGCAGGAAAGGGGGTACATCAAGTGCTTCCAGCAGGGCATCAAGTTCCTGCTCATGCCTTTCCAGATTCACCTTGTTGCTCAGGGCGAGGATGCCCTGGTGTACCTGGGGGCAGAGCTCGTCCAGTTCCTGGCGACTGCGTTCTTCAATGGGAATGCCGGCGCTGGCCGCTTTGTCCAGAATACCTTGAAGGCGTTTGTCTTTTTTATGCTTGCGTTCAGCTTGGACGTAAAGCTGCACCACGTCTTCACTGTGATGGCTTAATAAACTGGCAACGGCATGGATGCCAAAAACAGTGTCAAGGCTACTCATGTCTTGGGCTTATGCTTCCTGCTTCTTCTATTGCTGCTTTTTTTGTTGGCTTTGGGTTCTTGCTTCTTGCTCGCTGCCTGCCCTGAGTTCCCGGGGGCATTGTTATTGGCGCTGGCGGCGTTTACTTTTTTCTTGCGGGGTTTCCGTTGTGATGATTTACCCGGCTGTGGCTTTCTATCCCGCTGTGACTGTTTATCACGCTGTGGCACTGCCGCGGCTGTCCGGTTGCTTTGAATGACATCCAGCAATTGCAGGTCAATTTTGTGGTTTTCCATGTCTACATTCGATACCTGCACATGAACACGGTCGCCCATCTGGAAACTTTCTCCGGTGCGCTCACCACTGAGGCTGTGGGCCACTTCATTAAAGTGATAGTAGTCATTGCGCAGGGCGGTGACATGCACCAGGCCTTCGATATGAATGTCGTCGAGTTCTACAAATAAACCAAAATTGGTCACGGTAACAATGGTGCCATCAAAGCTGTCGCCGATATGCTGCTCGATATACTCACACTTGAGCCAGTCGATGACATCGTAACTGGCCGCATCTGCGCGGCGCTCGCAAGCGGACAGGTGGTCACCGAGTTCCGATAACTCGCCGTATTTATAGGGATAGATAGTATTGATCGCCAGAGCTTTGACGCCTTTCTCCTTGTGCAGGTGGCGATGACTCTTGTTTCGGATCAGATGCCTGATACCCCGATGTACAAGCAGGTCAGGATAGCGGCGAATAGGTGAGGTGAAATGGGTATAGGCGTCATAGCCCAGACCAAAATGGCCTATGTTGTCCGGATCGTACTTGGCCTGCATCAGTGAGCGGATGACAATGGTTTGCAGGAGGGCATGATCGGGGCGTTCTGACAGGCGTTGCAAAATCAACTGGTAATCACTGGTAGTGGGATTTTCCTTGCGCGCCAGACCGATACCAATGCCGCGCAGAAAGTCATAGAGATTTTCTACTTTTTCCGGATTCGGCCCCGCGTGGATACGATAAAGCGCGGGAAGTTTCAGCTCCAGTAATAACTCGGCAGCGCACACGTTTGCGCACAACATGCACTCCTCGATCAGACGGTGTGCATCGTTACGCTCCACTTCCAGAATCTCTGCCAGCTTGCGCTCTTCGGTAAAGACCATGCGCGTTTCCACGGAATCAAAATCCAGGGCGCCGCGTTTTGTGCGAGACTTGAGCAAGGTTTTATATAACCCATAAAGCGAATTCAGATCCTTGATGAGACTGCTATGCTTTTCCTGCAGGCGCTTTTGTATTTTTTCCTCACTGTCATTTGCCGGCTCCTGGAGTATCCCGGCTACCTCGGTATAGGTAAGTCGGGCATGAGACCAGATCACGCCTTCGGAAAACTCATAGTTGGTGATCGTGCCCTGGGCGTTGATGTCCATGGCGCATACCATCACCAGGCGATCCGTTTCAGGGCGCAGGGAGCACAGGCCGTTGGAGAGTTTTTCTGGCAGCATTGGCACCACATGACCCGGAAAATAAACCGACGTGCCACGATTACGTGCTTCAGCATCCAGCACGGTACCTATCTGTACATAATGACTGACATCAGCAATGGCGACATAGAGTTTCCAGCCACCATTGTCCGATTTGCTTTCGCAGTACACCGCATCATCAAAATCCTTGGCATCCTCGCCATCAATGGTGACGAAAGGCAATTGCCGGTAATCCACACGATGGCGGGTTTCACCAGCTTCCGGTGTGTCCGGTAGCGGTTTCAACTCCTTGTCTATTTCAGAGGGCCACTCATGGGGAATGTTATGGGCGCGCAATGCCACATCGATTTCCATGCCCGGTGTGGACACATCGCCCAGCACTTCTACTATTTCCCCGGTGGCTTTACGGTGACCTTCAGGAAAACGGTTTATTTCCACCATCACAAAGTCGCCATCTTTGGCGCCCTTGCGGTGTTTTTTGGCAACCAGGATTTCCTGGGCAATGCGTTTGTTATGGGGTACTACCACACCAGCCCCGGCATCCTTGTAATAGCGGCCGACCAGGCTGGTGGTTTTACGGCTCAGGATTTCAACAATATTACCTTCGCGACGGCCGCGTTTATCAACTCCGGCTACTCGGGCCAGTACAGTGTCACCGTCGAAGACTTTTTGCATCTGGCGCGGGCTTAAATAGAGATCGGTGCCTTCGCCTTCAGGGATGAGAAAACCATAACCATCCTTGTTACCCATAACATGGCCCTTGATCAGGTCCATCTTGTTCACCAGGCCATAGCTGCCCGAGCGGTTGCAGATAAGCTGACCAGCCCGGCACATGGCATTCAGGCGTTTGCCCAGGGCATCACAGGCTTCGTGATTGTCCAGCTGTAATTCCCGGCACAGCACATTGAACTGGGCGGGCTCGCCCCGGGAATCCAGATGCTCGAGAATAAATTCGCGGCTGGGAATAGGGTTCGCGTACTTATCTGCTTCGCGTTTGGCGTGGGGGTCGTTTATGTTCTGGCGCTTGGACATGAATTTTCAGGGGGGGGAATACGGAAAGTAATGAGTATACACCTCTTGCAGGTAAAGCTCATTGACGTGAAGGCAGGCCGGGATTAGTCTTGGTTATCTTGAATCCAGTCATTATTCAATTTTTACAGGATGTGTGTCATGAAAACCTATTCCAGAATATCTGCAATGCTGTTCTTTCTTGTGTGTTCCCTGGGCGTAAATGCCCAGATGTTAACTGGCAGTACGGTGCCAACCGAGCAAGGTGAGCTTGTAATCCATCCAGTTACTCATGCCTCTTTTGTAATGGCTTGGGATAACAAGACTATTTACGTGGACCCGGTAGGTGGCGTAGGCGCCTATGATGGCTTGCCGCGTCCTGATTTGATTCTGCTCACCGACATTCATGGTGATCATCTGGATGCCGCTACCCTGACGGGGCTGGCAGGTACTGCGCTGATCATTGCGCCTTCTGCAGTGAAAGAGCAGTTGAGCCCTGCCTTGCAGGCACAGACTTTAACTTTACAAAATGGCGCCGTCACTGAAAGGCTTGGCGTAAGTCTTGAAGCCATCCCCATGTACAATCTTACCGAGGACCGCCTGCAGTTTCATGACAAGGGCAGGGGCAATGGCTACGTGGCCACCTTTGGAGGAACCCGCGTCTATATCAGTGGCGACACTGAAGACATACCTGAAATGCGCGCCCTGGAAAACATTGATGTTGCCTTCGTCTGCTTCAATCTGCCTTACACCATGACCGAAGATCAGGCCGCCGATGCCGTCAATGCTCTTCGTCCCACCATTGTTTATCCGTACCACTATCGTGGCAGTGATATAGCGCTGTTTACCTCGCTGGTTGATGAGGGTATCGAGGTGCGGCAGGGGGATTGGTATTAAATGGTGTAGGCCGGAATAGGCGCTTGCGCCGTCATCCGGCATGGCAGTCCAGGTCTGCCCCCAATTTAGAAGATCATCAACACCCTGGCTACTCTCTGGATATCACCTGCTCTTGTCGGCAAACGCTTCGCTTTTATGCCCTTTAGGGTAATGCCGACCTACGTTAACCTGAAAATTCCTGTAGGTCGGCATAGGCCGCAGGCCGTTTGTCGACGCATTTCCGGGTGATTGACAGAATCCTGAGGTATCGGTAAAGTGCGCCCCTCGTGCTTTAGGGCACATCCCCTCCTTGCCCAGGTGGCGGAATTGGTAGACGCGCTAGCTTCAGGTGCTAGTGGCCGTTAGGTCGTGGGAGTTCAAGTCTCCCCCTGGGCACCAACACTTTCCTTAGGTGTTTATTCCAACTATTAATACTTAGTTAAATTACTTCGAGCCACAGGAGACATCCCTCCGAAGGAGGGACAGAGCATACGATTTCAACTGGCTCCTGTTGCGGCAGGTCTTCGTAAAGGATAACCCCCCCCTGGGCACCTGATATCCTTTATAGAACGCCTAAATCTGAAAGGAAGATCTGAAAAAATATCCCAGAAAGATTACACACAGTTGGTAGGGCGAACGCAGTTCGCCTGAATCACGGATGTTGATCGAAGTTGAAAACTGACTGGCCAAAGTCTGCTCTAATTTAATTCGAAGTCAGTCGTCGAGCCACAGGAGACATCCCTCCGAAGGAGGGATGGAGCTATTGATTTCAACTGGCTCATGGTGCGGCAGGTCTTCGTAGAGGATGAACCCCTCTCCTGTACATCACTTTCAACACATTGTTTAAATTCATTGAGTCTTCACCCGGGGGAATTTGACTCAGGTCAATACGCGTTCTTTTGGTATTGCTCATCATCTACCGAAGGTGTCTGCAAAAGCAGTGGAGTACTTTTGTGAGGTAGTTTTGGAAATAACCGTCAACAGGATTGTCTTATGAAATTAAAGTTTTCCCTTTTTATTCCGGCCTTGTGCTTTGTAACAGCACTTAGTGCTGACGAAGTGAATGATTTCAGTGTTACAACCTTCGAGGATGGCACACCAGCCCTTGCTGATGAAGTGAACGCCAATTTTCAGGCTTTGATTGATGCCATTAATGACAATGCAGCGAGATTGGCTGCACTGGAAGCAGGCAACCAGGACAGCAATAGTGTTTCAGGTAGTACGTATCAGGTGCATGCTATTGGCATCATTAATCGAGGCGATGCCGGGAATTATTCATCAACCGCCAACCTGACATCTCTATATACAGTGACTTTCAACAGCAATGGCACTTTCCAGTTAAGTGGTTCAGAAAATGATGCGCACTTGAATACTGACAATAACGAGTTGACCCTATTGCTTCAAAATGACCCTGTCAGCCTATCAGGCTCGTATTCGCAAAATGGCAATAGTGTTACGACAAGTGAGGAAGATGTGTCCTTTACAGTATCTGCTGATGGCAATGTTCTGGTCTTCAGTGAATTTTTATATGGCCCGTTTGAAGATGCCGATGAGTCAGAAAGCTCACTGGTCATTGGTGTCAGGATCAACTGATTACGCAGACAGCTGTTGTGGATTCATCCCTGAACACTTACCTTCTGTATGGTTTTAATTCAACTTTATAATATGTATGTTTGCTCCTGTAGTGAGACAAATCCTTTCTTTGGTTCACTTGTTAAACTGATAAGTGAATTTCTTATTAGTCAAACGCTAAATTCAAGCTATCTTGCGCTGTATGATTGAATTTTTGCAATTATCATTTATTACAGGATATAAAACATTAAGTTAATAAATTCCATCGCAGTACTCTTTTCCATGGCTCTGGCTTTACCGGCATTTGCCCAGGTCAGTGATTCAGCTATCACCACCTTCGGAGACGGTACGCCGGCAGTAGCTGCTGAGGTAAATGGTAATTTCCAGGCCATAGTAGGTGCTATCAATTCTCTTGCTGACCGTGTCAGCTCATTGGAATCCAGTTCAGGTTCAGATAGTGGTCAGGGATTTTCTGGCAGCTACACAATAACTGGCGTGGGTTTCAACATGGACTGCTCATCTAATGCAGTAGCTATCACAATGTATGGCGTTACCGGCTCCGCTACGGCTGCGAATGGAGTGCTCAGCTTTTCCGTGACCGAGACAGGCGCGGATCCCATTCTACGAGATGATGGTCTTGGCACCTTCGAAGTGGAGTCCAGGAGCCGAAATCAATCTGATTCCGGGTCTTTAAACTTCGATAGTAATGGCGTGTTCAGCAGCGGTATTGATGCTGGTAGCTTCACAGCGGATGGCAGCGTATTTTCTTTAACCGATTCAGATTCGGGTTGCACGGGTGGCGGTATTTCGCACTGGGTTGGCGTCAGAAATTAAACTAAAGACGATAAGAAAAGTTATTAGTTTCATTAAACTGACAGGATAGCGATATGAATATAAGTATGAGAAAAATTTTCCTGCTCCTTTTTGCGCTGGGGTTCAGTAGCCAGGCATTAGCTGTAGGCCTGATCTGGGGCGAAGGCAACTGGGGTGAAACTGACTGGGGTGTTGATGAGGTACGCGAACCAGTACCGCCACCTGAAGGGGATGTCCCGGTTGCACCAAAAATTCGCTCCCTGACCGGGGCTGAAACAGACGCTGCCATTTCGGCCGGCGCCTATGCGGATAACGGCTCTCCTGCCTATTCAAACAGCTTTACGGAGTCCGATTACATCACCATCATAGCCGAGATCGCTCCGGATCCGGATGATGTGGGAGTAAATGGCCAATTGGTAGTGGTACTGGTTTCCGTTATTGGCGGCAACCTGCAATGGTCCTTCCTGAGCACGGATGGCCTGTTCGAATCCTGGGACCTGAGTCTGGGGTCACTTGGCGCTGCAGAAATTGTGGAGCCGCTGGATACATCCCATTCCATCACCATTTTTGAAGGTGAGCTGCAGGCAGGCATTCACAAAATGGCTGTTGGTTATTGGCCCGATGGTGGTCAACTGATTTACACTGCCAAAGCCATAAACATCGTAGTAAGTAATTAGTTCCTTTCTGTTTTGTTGCCAGGCATTTCCGCGAAGGAGGTGCCTGGCATCTTGCTTTTCAGGATTCAGTAAACGCAACATTGCTGCTCCTGTTATACTGGCCCCTTCGATGGACTTTGATTCAAGGCGCTTTTATTCATGCCTTTTAAGCAGGACAATCCCCGCGACACACTGATCATGAGGATCGCCGCTGGTATTACCACAGCGCTACTCCTTCTGACTGTGGTGATCAGCTTTCAATTCAACCTGGCCCATGACGGGGTATGGTTTTTCCGTGCTGCGCTTTTTCTGGTGCTCGGTCTCATTCTGTTCTGGCGTCTTTGTTTGCACATCCCCCAAAGCTGGCTGCGGACCCTTATTGCTGTAGCAGGGGTTGAGCTGGCTGCGCTGTTTGCTACCGGGCGTCTGGTGTCTTTTTATTATCAGGGTGAAAGTTTTAACCAGGAGTTTCTGTTTCATTTCAACCGGGACACTTTCGGGTTTGCTTTGTCGGCTTTCCCTGGTCTGCTGGCACTTACTTTTGGCTTCCTGGTCCTGATTGCAGTGGCCGCTTATTTTTCCGTGTTTCGATTGCAGTCGATTCTCATGCGCGATAAAACTTTCTGGGTGCTTCCGGCCTTGCTGTTTGTCTGGGTTGTGGATCCCGATATTTCCGGCATGGTGCAATACAGTATGCGCAATGCCAACACTGCCAGCACGATGGAGCTGGCCTCTATTGACTGGGAAGGCACCGGACTTAAACGGGAAGCCCTGTATAAATCAATCAATGAAATCAGTGCAGGTAAAAACGTGGTCATGCTCTACCTGGAAAGTGTAGAGCAGATGTATACCGATGACAGTGTCTACCCGGGCCTTACTCCTTATTTGACAGCACTGAGGGATGAAGCTCTGGTATTTGAAAATATCTTTGAGACCAGTGGCACCAATTTTACAGTAGCGGGCATTCTGTCTTCCCAGTGCGGCACCCCCCTGATTTTTTCCACCGGTCCGGGTGGTCCGGCGGGAAATGACATTCTCAAAAACGGTTTTATGCAGGAAGCCAACTGTTTCGGAGACATTCTTGATGCAGCGGGTTACGAGCAGATTTTCATGGGTGGCGCATCTACACGTTTTGCCGGTAAAGGGGTGTTTCTTTCTGATCACGGCTATGACGAGGTCAATGGCCTGGAAGAGTTGTATCCCTTTGTAGACGATCCGGACTATTTCAATAACTGGGGCCTGTTTGACGACAGCTTGTTTGGCATCGCTGCGCAAAAATTTGATGAGGTGGCGGCCAGTACTGACAGGCCATTTAATTTCACTGTGTTAACAGTGGACACGCATCCACCCGATGGACAGATTTCCAGGAGCTGTACGCCCTATGACCTGATAGATAACCAGATGATTCATTCTGTGCACTGTGCCGATCAGATGGTGGAAAGATTCATTACGCATCTCAAGCAAAGCCCCGCCTGGGATAACACTGTGGTTATGATCATGAGCGATCATTTGCATATGCGTAATTCCGGCATGGAATTCTATCCCCCGGATTACGAGCGCAAATTACTGGTGTATATGTTAAATGCGGGGAGCGCTGGTGTTATTGAGACACCTGGCACTCATATGGACCTGGCGCCTACATTATTGTCATTGATGGGGGTTCGGCATGAGCAGGTCTTTCTGGCTGGTGATGACTTGCTGGCACCTGCAACCAATACCAGAGTGTTTGATCCGTCCAATACCAGCAGGCTTGCCGCTATCCGTTACCTGAACATGAACCTGTTGTCGCGGATTGAGTCTGGCCTTTGTGAGGCAGACCCCCTGTACAGTATCGAGCGCAGTGATGCGGCCCGTTATGAAGTAGAGGTTGAGGGCAATCGCCTTTCACCCTGGCGCGTTCGTGTGGCTGGCAAGGAAATTGACCTGAGCCGCCGTGGACGGGTCTTGCCGACCGAATCTATTGGTGAAACCTATGCCTTGTTGTCCCTGGTGACAACAGAAGGCAAAGTAGGTCTGACCTTTCCTGTGCTTCTTGAATTACTGCCCTATCAACTCCTTGCTAACAGGGAAAATAGTTTCCTGCTGTTAACACCCAGAGCGCCTATCGCCGATATGCAGAATATCCCTGAATATCAAGGCATGGGTTTGTTGTTTGGCAATCTCATAGATGGCTTGCAGGTGCTGGGTGAAAACCTGGACATTGAACAGGGTTTTTCTGCTGATACTGATTGCGAAGAATTAGTTGATATGGCCCGCGACTACGATGTCGGGGACGTCGACAATCTGCTTGGCTCAATTTGTATTGATCCGGACTTTGAAGGTTTCGCTCTTGATGAAGATCTCGGCAGATTGCGTCTAAATAGTGTTACCTATGGTGCAAGTCGTTTTAAAGCCGACCTCAGACGCAATAACGAGGGTTGGTATTCCGTCATTGGCCTGGAAGAAATCGGCCCCATTAAACCTGAAGGCAACTGCGATGCTTTTTATGGCAATCAGGAAATTCTCATTCCAGCTGCTATGAATGGCAACGAACAGGTCAGCATTGTGCTGCGTAAGGTTCCCGGGGTCCCCCTTACCTTTGAGTTGGATAACGTCATCCCGCTTGTTCCCTGAGCCATTCCCGGCAGCCTTTAACAAATCAAAAATCAAGGGGTCAGAGTACTTGATCCCTTGATTTTATCTGTTCGGGAAATAAACATGGATAAGCGGATCAAGTACTCTGACCCCTTGATTTCTTGATTTCTTATATCTGCAAAGTGTCTCAAGCGTTATTTTCAGAAACAGCCATAATAATCAGCACGGAATAATCCTGTTTGTTGCAGCCGCCAACTTCAGGCATGGGAGCTCCTGGCCTGACGGGGAAATCGGATTTCTTTGCGCTGGCCGGTGAACAATAACCGTTTGAGGTAGGCGTGTAGCGCCCGGAACGACACCGCAGGTGAGTCACATCATAGATAGACGCATTATCACTCAGCTCCCACTGTTGTGAGCCATCTGCTGCTTTGCCATGCACAGTCAGGATGGCCTGAACTTCGCGATCACCGGTCACCAGGTAACGTCCGGCCGGCATGGGAAATTCGGGTGCTTCCATAATCAGGCCGTTTTCTTCCAGCCACCAGTCGTTGTTATCAAACTGCCACTCGTCCGGCGCTACACCACCGTTGTCACGCAAGCGCGGATAATTATCCAGACGAACCCCACGCGGACCCGGATCAAGCTCCCAAATCCCCCATTGTTCAGCATTATTGCCAGAGCTGGATTGAGGATCCCCCAAAGCGGCGATATATTGAATGGGAACACGACGGAATTTTTCTTCTGCTACCTGAGCCAGCGCAAGGGGAGAAATCGAGGCAGTAAGAGCCGCAGCAGACCCTGCAACCAGTAGCTCGCGGCGCTTGTAGTGATTGATCGTGTGTGGTTTTTTACTCATGGTGTTCTCCATGGTGCAAAATTGGAATCAGGTATAGGGGCCGGTATAGGGACCGGTATAGGGGTCAGAGTAACGCGATCTTCAAATCAGATCAAAGGGTTAACCAAGAAGCCTGGATTTGTTGTAGGTCGGCATAGCGAAGCGTTTGCCGACAAACCTAACGTGCACCACAAATCGGGTGGTGTTTCAGGCCCGCATTATCCTGTAGAGCAAAAAACCCAATCGGCTTTGCCAGCACCCCGAATAAAAAAGGGAGCGTATTGCTCCCTTTTATAGTTGGTTAAAAAAGTTTTGTGCTAATCAGAATTACAACACCTCGACTATGTCATGATTTTTATAACGTGAGACAAAACTGCTTATCTCCAGGCCATTGCAACGCAGGGTATTAATTGTATAGAAGGCACCTGAACCCAAATCAAGAGGCTCACCCTGCAGGGCGGTTAGAGATATATTTGTTTCAGTACTGTCGTCGGTTTTCTTGACGAACAGTTTCTCTGGTACCCAAACATTTTTGCGCAGGTTCTCTCTGGCAAAACGCATCAGTTGTTTGTCGTTGCAGTAAATCTCCTTGATGTCGATTGGAGTGAAACCGTTGTCCTCAATGGCCGCGTCAAGGTTCGCCCATGATTCGGTGGCTGCTACACAAACGCTGGTGTAAGGAGATTGGCTGTCATTTACATCAATACCGGTAATTGAAGAGCTGTCTTGCGCCACTGCGACGGAGCTGGCGGAGAGTAGCATCATAAGGGGTAGAGTTTTTTTCATGTCATTTCACCCTTTGAGTGTTAATTAAAAGAATACTGATTATTCTCCAGAGCGGCGTCTGTCCGACCTGGTATTGTTACTGATCTTGCGATCGTCTACTGTGAGGGCGCCCAACCAGCGGGTTACTCTTTCTGGAATAAGGGACTCTCGAGAATATTCTTGTGAGCAATACCTTAAACCGGGAGTAATTACGCGGCCGGATTAGCATCGGATCAACAGAATAATTCGATGTTTCAGATCGGATTTTTCGAAGTATTAGTTCGCCGGGAAACCCCGGCAAGAGACGTGATATTGGCCAGGCCAATGAGTATTGAAGAGTTTTTCTCTGCCCGCTGATTACTCGGGCTTGGTGAATACCATCATATGTTGCCAGGGTAAAAAATCGAGAGTGTTCGTGTGTTCCAGGCCAAAGATATTCATTTCTTTTATTACCTGCGCTTCGGTCATCTTGTGCAGCGGGCGAATGGGAACAGATGCATCTTCGCCGCGATACTCCAGCAAAAAAATTCTGCCGCCGGGTCTCAGGGCATTGTAGATGCCGTTGATCATTTCAAAGGGGTGGGAAAATTCATGATAGGCATCGACCATGATGGCGGCATCTATCGAAGCAAGAGGCAAAGCAGGATCATCGATCCGGCCTAATATGCCGTCGATATTATCAACGCCGTCGCTTGCCTTTGTGTCTTCAATCAGCGCGAGCATCTCAGGCTGAATGTCCACCGCAAGCACTTTACCATTGGGCACTTTCCTGGCGATTCGAAACGAAAAATAGCCAGAGCCTGCACCTATATCTGCGACAACATCATCATCATTCAGATTCATGTTTTCGACTACTGCATCCGGCATCTCTTCTTCGATTCTGCTTGGCCGGTTTAACCAATCGGCAGCCAGGTGACCCATAACAAAAGAGATTTCGCGCCCCATATAGAATTTACCAATACCCGTGGTTCTGCGCGAGAGGTCTTCGGTATAGCCAGGATGCTCGGCGGCAGTCGCTCCGTAAAAGGGTGTCAGCAAAAGCAGTATTGCTGTACTTACTAATGAAGCGCGGAGCATAGTCATGTGAATGGTCCTTGGGGCCGGGGAGTTTGAAGACCCAAAAGTATAACGCAACAGTTTGTAAATTGGGGGCTGACCCCCTTGATGCCCTTGATATTAATTCTTCGACTTCTTCACTTTCCAACCCTGCTCCAGCAGTTCCGGATCAAAGGCACTTGGCGCTACGCCTTCGGAAGCATAGACATACAAGCCACACAGAAATATATCTCTCACCACCATGGCTAAATAGCCCAGACAAAAAATGATGATGCCCGTCAAAATCATGATGTGTACGGCAAGGTAGGGCATGGTAATCATAAGCAGGACCGAAAAAGGAACGGTCAGAAGATAGAGCAAAAACACAACAATAGAAATGCTGGCGACACCCGCCAGACCTTCACCCCATGTTTGCTTGATCAATGCCGCTGACGATTTCAGATAGCTTACCGGGTTGCTTTGTTGCTGCTCCCGGATAATCACAGGAATCGCAAAGACGCTGGCGATACTCCAGGAGAAACCAATGAGCGCCATGATCCATCGGCCGACAATGCCCACGTTATCTTCAATCTTGCGGATGATCAGACCAACGATGCCAGCCAGCAAGGACCACATGAATATGGCGAGCAATTTGTTGGCCGCAAAAGCCAGGCCCTGGCGAATGGATACAGGGTTGCCATTAAAGGCCTGCAGGATTTGCTGATAGAACGCCACGTTGAGAAAGGTCAGCAGGAACATGGTCAGCAAATATAAAAATGCGACCGGCAGGAAGGGGAGCGGCATTTGCTCATCTTCGAAGGTTCCAGCACCAAAGAAAACCTGATCAGAGCCGGTGTCTTCCTGCCGACTTTCGCTGCGCTCCTGCATCGCTTCAAAGAATACCGGTAAGTCATCCGCCGCGTTGAAGACATTGGTGTCAAACAACAAGGGCAGGGCAAAAAACGCAATAATAAAAGCCATACCGACAAAGTTGATCAGTGGAAACAGCAGCAACTTCGGATGTTGCTGCATCACGATCAGGGATTGCTTGATGATATTAAGACTGGTGCGTATGCGGCTCATGATTGTGCCTCCTTCGCTTCTGTCAGGGGTAACAGAGCGAACACTTCCTGCTCGCTGATCTGGTATTTTTTCGCTTCCAATAAAAGGCTACTAAACAGCGATTGCACTAATGATTGTTTCTCAACAGCTGACAGGGTGGCGGCCTCCTGTGGCAGTACAAAACTGCCGCTGCCAGCCCGGCTCTCGATTAGCCCGGTCAGCTCCAGCTCCCGGTACACCTTGGCGGTGGTATTGGGATTGATATTCAACTGGTTGGACAACTCGCGGATAGACGGCAACTTGTCGCCATCGCCCAGCTCGCCCAGCTGTATAGCAGAGGTAATGGCAGACACCATCTGCTTGTACACCGGAATCCCGGAGTGGTAATCCACGCTAATGCTGATCATGGGCAAATCTCTGAATCAAACTGTACTAGCACAGTAGTACATTTGTAATAGTACAGTCAAGTCTTTAATCAAGGGGTCATAATCAAGGGGTCAGAGTTCTTGATCACTTGACCCAGGAAATAACCTCTTATCCAGTTAAATCAGGATCAAGAACTCTGACCCCTTGATTACTTGATTAGACATGACAGACAAGGTCTGCCCCGGACAAAAGGTGCTTTCACCCTCTGAATTGTTATACGCTTAAGCACTTTCCGACGTCTGATTCTAATGTTTATATCCACTAATGAAGGATCCCATGAAAACCACAATAAAAAAGACACAAAACATGGCCACAACCATAACGAAAACAAATTCGCCCAGAGCCAACGAGTCGTTCCCTGCCTCCTGCCTCCTGTCTCTTGCCTCTGTTTTTATCTTGTCTCTTTCCTCTGCTTTTGCCCAACCCGGCGGTCCCCCGTTACCCGAAACCGTCCAACCCCCACAACGTTTCGCCACCTCAACCGAACACTACGAATTCCTCTATAACCTGTACGACGGTGGCACCACCCACACCTATGAAAGCGTACCGAAATGGGAAGGCCTGTGGTCAGCCGGGGGCAACAACAGCGGCAATTCCCTGTTCCTGGAATCCAGCGATGGCGGCCCGATCGGCCCCTTCGGCGGCGGCGATAATGTCGTCATCAAAACCGGCGTCCTTACCCCCGAATACGAAGCCGCTTTCAAATACCGGCGCGATCTGGGTGTGGATTACGACCGCCTCACCTCCTGCGAGCCCGCCGGCATGCCGCGCTGGCTGCTTGAACCCTACGTGCGTGAATTCGTTAACACACCGACCCAACTGTACTGGACCAATGACCTGGGCAACGATACCCGCCGCATCTATATCAACCAGGAACACCAGAACATCGACGGTACCCACTACGCCGCCGGCGACAGCATCGGCTTCTGGGTAGAAGACATGCTGATTGTGCATACGGTAGATATCTACCCCGGCGATTATTTTCGCGGCACACCGCCTACCAGCAACCAGTTTGAAACCGTGGAAGTCTGGCGCATGGAACATATGGCCAACGGTGCCTACCGCCTGGTCAACAATGTCACCTTCTATGATGACCTGAGCCTGGTGGATCCCATCACCGTGGTCTACACCTTCAGGCCACGCCCCGAACTGGAAGCCGCCGGCTTTCGCCTGCGTCACTGGGAATGCGCTTCCAACGACAACACCTATCTCACTTTTGATGAAGAGGGCAGGCCATCCACCCAGTACCGCTTGCCAGGCGAAGACGGTTTTGTTGATCCACGCGGCAATGACCGTATGCGCAACCCGGATCTGCCGCCGGACCTGGTCGGCCAATCCAAGAACCCCATCTTCAACGACGCCGTTCAATAACAGTTTCCGGAAAGGGAGAGAGTAAAAAATGAAAATAACAAAAGCAGTTCCGGCCTTATTGGCACTATTCATGCTTGGGCTTGTTGACACAGCCATTGCCCATCACAGTTTTGCCATGTTCGACCGATCCCGCGAAGAAGTGCTCGATGGCACCGTAGTGCGCTGGGCTTTCAACAGCCCGCACGTGGCACTGTATATCGAAACCGAAGACGGCACCCTGTACAGCCTGGAAGGCGCGGCACCACCTGCACTGATTACGCGTCCACCAACAATGAATGGTTTTACCTTCCAACCCGGCCATCATGTCCGGGTGGTCTACTGCCCGCTGCACGACGGCAGACCCGGCGGCGCACTTGGCTATATCATCTCTGATGACGATACCTTCTACCGCCCCAATGACGGCGGGTGTGGACCCAGTCAGGATTGGGAAGAATGGATAGCGGCGGGATATACCTCCAGGGCAGAAGCGGAAGCGGCTCAGTAGTCCCAATATTGGGGACAGACCACATTTAAGTAAGAACTTGTATAAACGTGGTCTGTTCTCAATTTTTCCTGGAAAGACCAGCGTCAAGTTACTCTGACCCCTCGTTGATTTTTCCGGTTCCAGACTATTTGTTGATATCAGACAAAACCTGGCTTTCCTGATAGCTATACCATCATCTGATACATAGCGTTCTTACATGACCCTGCTATCGATCTGGCCTTGGGAAATGGTCAATTTCTACGAAGGAATTGGAGAAGGTGAGGCGTGTATTGCCGAAAGCAAAGGACAGGAGGAAAGAATCCGATGACTACTGAGAGGCAAAATACTGTTGTCAACGAGGAGAGCAATAGAGTGAACCATAAGAAGCACAATGAGAATAAAATTTCCCGGCATACCGGGGAAATCATAAGCGGAGGTGCTCAAGGCAAGGCGCACCATCATATACTGCTGGGCCTTGTGCTATTTGTTGCCCTGTCGCTGGTCATCCTGTCTGTGGATGAGGATCCGCAGACTCTTGCAGATTCCCCTGTTAGTGATGGAGCAACAACCATTGCCGTGACGGAGTCCGCCACAGTTGAACAGGAGGTTCAGCAGGAGTTTTCCCCCCCGGGTGCTGGAAGATTTTCGGACTGATCCAGCGGCTGATCTGGAAATAACAGCGCTCCCTATAGAGCCTCTCCCCGAGCCTGAGGAAAGCATTGCGGCGGATGACGATGACAGCTCTGCCGTAGAGGAAGTGGTGCAGGATTCCGAAGGTGATGCTTTTTCCCTGGGTGAAGCCCTGGCCAGGTACCTGCTCACCATGCAGGATAATTTAAACAGGGAATATGTGGAAAACTGCATACAATTTCGCAGCCGTAACGGGCAGGGCATGGGATGTCCGGAAAACCAGGCCTTTGCGACGGGGACCTACCAGGAGGAAACGGCGCTGGTGGATGAACTGTTCGCCATCATCACCCGACAGAGTGACTACGCGCGGATAAGCAGGCAACTGGAAAGGGAAAATGAAACACTGGCGGCCATCCTCGATGATCCCGCCAATCCTGCTGTCACCCAGGCCAGTTACAAACTGGCACTAAACAACGACTACATTGATTACCTCAATGGCAATCCCAGCCCTGCTGTTACGATGTTTAACACGATGAACGATTTCATCAATGACTATAACCGCACCATCCTGACCGGCCCGGTTCAGTTCAATTGCCAAGGCGTCGACCCCTGCGTCTATGAATTTAATGATCCTGATATAGAGTAAAGTGAGTAGTCTTAAGGACGCTTGCAACCTGGACATTCTCAAGTTGCCAGGTTGCATGTGGCCCTGATTTTATTTTTCCCCAACGCTAAAGTTTTGCCCCCAAGTAAGGTATCTTCGTTAACTCTGAAGTGTCATTCAAAGGGGAAGCATCATGAAAAATATCTGTCGGCAGTTCACCTGCGCCATTATTCTGGCCTGCCTGGGACACCTGGCCCTGGCCCAGGGCACCTTCGAGAAAATCAGCGTCCATGGCGCTTCCCTGGAGGGCAACCTGGCCGGGGACAGCCCGGACCGGGAGGTCTTTGTCTACCTGCCCCCCGGCTACGGCAACACAGACCGGGATTATCCAGTCATCTACTTCCTGCACGGCTACGCGGTCGGCGCCCAGGCATACGTCGAGCGGGTGTTAAACCTGCCTGACAGCGTGGATGCGGCCATGGCCGCCGGCGCCGAGGAATTCATCGTCGTCATGCCGGACACCTTCAACCGCTTCGGCGGTAGTATGTATTCCAGCTCACCCACCATCGGCGACTGGGAAAGTTTTATTGCCAAAGACCTGGTCGACTATATGGACAGCCACTACCGCACCCTCGCCACACCGGGCGGCCGCGGGCTCAGCGGCCATTCCATGGGCGGCTACGGCACCCTGCGCATCGGTATGAAATACCCGGATGTGTTCGGCGCCCTGTATGCCATGAGTTCCTGCTGCCTGGACTCTGGAGCACCGGGCCAGGAGCGGGCGCTGGCCGAATACGCACGCATGGACGAGGGCTTTGAAACCCAACAGGGCACCATGTCACTGGCCGGACTGGCCCAGGCCGCAGCCTGGTCGTCAAACCCACAGAATCCGCCTTACTATGTCGACCTGCCTTTTGATCGCAACGGCAATGCCCTGCCGGAAGTGCAGGCGCGCTGGCCCGCCAACTCACCGGTGGCCTTTGCCGGACAGTATGTGCCAGCCCTGGCAAGCTACCGTGCCATCTTCATGGACATCGGCGACCAGGACGGGCTCATCACCGGCAACAACAAGCTGGATGCAGCCCTGACCCGCTTTGGCATCGATCACGAGTACGTGATCTACGAAGGCACCCACGGCAACAAGATCGGCCAGCGCTTCATCGACAATGTCATCCCGTTTTTTACGCAATATCTGGATAGGGAGTAGTTGTAGTTTTCAGGTATGCATACAAGCCTCCCTATAGTGTTTTTACTCTGACCCTAAATTTTCGGATGATAGTAAAGCAAAAAATATTGCCGCTGCTTACAATCCTGTTTTTGGTGTCCTGTACGCATATCAAGGTATCCGACTCCGAAGCGCTGCACATCGATACCTCGGCCAACCTGCCTGAAGCCGCTTTGCTGGACATTGTCATCACGACACTGGATCCCTTGCTGGAAGACCTGGACCCGGAACTGGGCCCGCCTATCGATGGCATGCGTTTTGCGGAAAGTCGCTACCTGAGCTGGCAACTTGGCCGTACCCTGCAAGACAGTGCACACTGGGGCAGGGTTACTGTTCAGCCCTCTGAACTGGCAAAGGGCGACCTGCACGTTAGTGGCAGAATATTGCAGTCTGATGGCCAAACCCTGCGGCTGGAGATTCAGGTGCAGGATTCAGCTGAAAGGCTCTGGTTCACCCGGCAATACCTGCAGATTGTTCACAGCAAGGATCGGACAGGAGTGGAGCAGGATCAGCCCTTTGCCTTCAACGGTATGCTCAACCGTATTGCCAATGATATCCAGGCCTGGCAAGACCAGAGGATGCAACAGGCTGCCCTTATACAGTTACGTCAATTGACCGACATGCAGTTTGCCCTGGCCTCGGCGCCAGATATCTACAATGACTATGTTCAGGAAAACGATAGCGTTCTCAGCCTGAAAAGATTACCGGCGGTTGATGATCCTGTTTATGAAAGAATTGCCGAGATACGCCTGCGTAACGATTCGCTGGTCGATGTATTGCAGGATAACTACAACGTATTTGTGCGTAATGTAGAAGAACCCTATCTCAGTTTTCTGGATCGTAGCCTGCGCATTACCGAGCTGATCAACGCCTGGCTAATACGGGAGATGTATAGTGAACGCTACAATGAATTTACCGACGAAGACTGGGAGGTTCCGGTGGCAACCCGGTTCTCAAACTTTCGCAGTCCGGTAGTGAAATCACGCAGCAACAGCCTTAATGCGGGCTGGCGTAGTCAGTTTTATGCATTAGCGCTGTCTGAGGCCGGGCAAAGTCTGGAAGATGTGGTGCAACCGGACAGCGAGGACTTTTATGATCGCATCGATACTATTGTTAATGGCGCTAGTAGCCAATTCCAGAGCTGGAATCTGATCCTTAGTGAATTAAATGCACTGGAATCGGGTGCTCGCTCGGCATTTGAAAATCGCAGGTCGGAGTAAAGTAGCATTTATTTACTCCAATTCTGACCCCTTGGGTTCACCGTCTATGATGACTTGAACCTGGTGGCACCGATCACCGTATCTATAGCCTTAGACTACTTTACTTAATTCTGATGTGGCTGCTATTAATTCTTTAAGAAAGGATTCATCCTTTTCAAAGTGTCCTTCATACTCTGCAAGATTTCTTTTGTTATGGCTGGTCGAAAAAATTCGCACTGCTGATTTATCAATTGGCGTCGTATGGACTAGGCACTGAAATACCAAATAGCGTTTGTCAGTACGAAAACCTGATTTTCTTAACGCGGCAAGCACTAAGCCATGGGCTGCGTTGTAGGCTAAATCAAATCTACTGGAATATGAAAGTGAAGCATTGCGGGCATCAATCAAGCGTTCAACTGCCGCTTTAATCAGATTATCAGTTTCACGTGCATTTGGTGGTTCAGGGTGAAGCAGCTTTCTTTTTGCCAGATTTTCCAACGACATTGATTGATCCCTTAATCATTATTCTGGGTTGTTCCATAACCCGTTCAAGAAAACTACTGCCCTGGTTTAGCTTCTTTGTAAATTCTGTGTTTTTGTAAATTGTTGGATTGATAGAGCGTTGCAAGGATTCTTCTATAGGCATCAACAGTTCCGCCACTGCCCCATAATTTATTCCATCACCAACCAGCATTAAATCAAAATCACTGTTTTGGTGATCCGTATTTTTAGCCAGGGATCCATAGATAAAAGCCAGCTCAATCTGGCTGCCAATGGGCTCCAGGGCATGAAGAATGACATCCGCTAAACCAAATGTTTTTCTCACGATACTTAATAATTCAGTATAGATTGGATTTGAATGATTGGCCTGGTAGTGACGCTGATTACCAGTTTCCTTGACGGTTATTAGCCCGGCTGACAGTAGTTTTTCCAGTTCCCGAAGCACAGTACCCCGACCAATATTGGTGCGCCGGAATATTTCATTGGTGAAAAAGCTTTTATCGGGCGTGCCATAGAGCAAGCCCAGCACACGCTGCTGCGTTTTGGTAAACAAGGCATCGCCAATGGAAATAATAGACATAATATAGATTGCTGATTTGCCAATATTACCCAAAATGGGAACTATAGTACCCAATATGGGTATTTTCAAGGAGCATTTTTTTCAGCAGTGTAGGTCGGCATTACCCGGATATTTAGGGTCAGAGTAAAAGGATATTTAGGGTCAGAGTAAAAACAGACAACCAAAAAAAGCCGGGACCCTTTACAGGATCCCGGCCTTTGTAATTCTAACTTCTTTTAACTACGCTCTGACTACTTGCGTTTTGCTGTTTTAGCCGGCTTTGCAGCAGGTTTTTTGGCAGCAGGTTTGGCAGCAGCAGATTTACTTGTAGTTGTTTTCTTCATTAAGATAACTCCAAAAAAGACATCACCAGTTGTGATGCGCCGAGAATAATATGCTTAATTGCAAAAAATACAATAGGCCTGAAAAATATTTTTTTAGGGGAAAACAAGGCGTCGGCGGGGTCAAGCCAACCTGGTAAATTGGGGTCATATTAATCCTCCCCTGTGCTCCTGCCCTTAGGCTCAACCCGTAGGCAGGAAGAGCATAGCGATGTTCGACAATAATCAAATTACCCTGATCCTTTTGATCAGTTGCAAGCCTCCCTTTCGCACTGCTATATACTGGTGCAATATTGGCCCAGCCTATTCAAATTGATTGGTTTTTACTCTGACCCTGAATTTTAAAAAATGGATAAACAATGCCTTGACTGCGGGATGATGAATTCCATCCCGGTCTTCGATATCACTGACTGGAACAGGGATGACAGATGTCTCAAATGTGACGCTGTGTTAATCCTTCAACATGATGGTTCGACACAACACGTCGATATAGCCCATGGTGGCGAAACCGTAGACAAGGCAGTTGAAAAATTACATCAACATCTGAACGCTGCAATCAATACCAACACGCGCCGGGTACGAGTGATAGTGGGTGGCGGGCTAATAAAAGAAGAAGTGCAGGGTTTATTATATTTTTATCAGCAGCAGCGCTACATCGCGTCGTATGCTGTGGAAAGCAATAATGCAGGGGTGATCAGTGTCCTCATTCGGCAATAATCAAATTATGCTGCCATTGATTTAAGCAGCAATCTCTTTAAGTATCTCGGGATGTTTTCCAGCCACTTTAAGCAGTGTTATCGCTGCACTGCCTGGCTGCTTTCGGCCTTGCTCCCAATCCCTGATTGTACCAACAGGCACGCCGAGAAGTTTGGCAAATGCGGGTTGTGACATTTTCAGGTCAAGCCTTACAGACAACGCCAGCAATTGTTCAGGACTCCATCTTCTATGAGGTGCGCCTGCCTTTATGGCAATAATGTCATCCAGCAACTCTTGCGCAGCAGCGCTCATTTTCTTAGTCATAAGTAGCCTTTCTCAATTTTATCAATTCATTTACTGAAATGTCTTCGATGTCACTTTTGGCATATAGGGTTAATAGCCAGATTTCAGTCGTGGTTTTGTTGTAATGGATGACTCTGGTGCCACCCTGCTTTCCAACACCTTGGCCTTCCCAGCGGATTTTTCTAACGCCACCGGTGCCGGGAATAAGTTTGCCAGCTCCCGGGTGCCTGGCGATAAAAAGCAGGAATTTCTCAAATACATCTGCAGTCCATATTTTCTGAACCTTACGTGCAAAAACCCTTGTTTCGACTATTGTATTCATCCATGACCCATACGGCAATGCCGTACCCCCAATCCATTGAGTTATCCCGATTCAGTGTAGGTCAATTTCAGAAAATCACAGGAATACTAATGCCTGAACCCGTAGGTCGGCATAGGCGAATGCCGTTTGCCGACAGAACGCGCAATGTTGTTGGACGGAAATACCCTCTGGGGCATATAAAAGGCGCAGCACGTCATCCGGTACTTGATTTAAACCTGCACCTGCCGAGTGCACCAGCCGCAGGGGTCAGACCAACTTGATTTAAACCTGAAGCCAGTCCAATTCCAGAAAACCCAAAATCAAGTTGCTCTGACCCCGTTTTACTTGATCAGTTGCAAGCCCCCCTTTCTAACTGCTATATAGTGTAGACGTAATACAAACCCAGCCAATTCAACTTAAAGAATTTCCACGCTGACCCTATTTATTCAAAGAGGTTCACATGCCCAGTTACACATTCACCCTCGACGGCCAAGCCCAAACCGTAGAAGCCGACGCCGACATGCCACTTCTTTATGCCCTGCGCGGCGAGCTTGCCCTGAAAGGCCCCAAGTTTGGTTGCGGCCTGGCCCAGTGCGGTGCCTGCACCGTGATTTTTAATGGCAACGCCACCCGTTCCTGCATTCTGCCGATCTCCGCCGTGAATGGCGCCAGTATTCGCACCCTTGATGGTCTCACAGCGGCAGGACCGCACCCGGTGCAGGAAGCCTTCATCGCGGAAGAAGCCGCCCAGTGTGGTTACTGCACCAATGGCTGGATGATGACGCTGGTGGCCGGTCTTGAACGCGATCCCAATGTCAGTGACACGGAGATTCGCAACATGCTCACCGGCCTCAAGTGCCGCTGCGGTTCCCACATGGCCATCCTGCGCGCTGCACGCCGCGCTGCCGATGCCCTGGTTCAAGAAACGACAGCACAGGGTGGAGTCGTCCAATTTGATCCGAAAGATGCCGATATGAATAGTGATAGTGAAAGGGAGGTGCAGGCATGAACTCCCCAATCAAAAACATAAAAAGCTCGCGCCGTGATGTTCTCAAGGGCAGCGCCAGTCTGGTCTTTGCCCTGGGCAGCGGCGGTCTCAGTATCCTGACCATAGAACAAGCCATGGCCCAGACCCTGGCCGAAGCACCACGAGCCATTGGCCCGGAGAATCTCGATACCTGGATTTCCTTCGATGCTGAGGGCAGGGTCACCACCTATTTCGGCAAGATGGACATGGGGCAGGGCGTCGACACGGCCATTGCCCAGATTGTGGCGGAAGAACTGGATATCGATGTGAGCCGCGTCAGCGTGGTCATGGGCGATACCCATCGCACCCCCGACCAGGGCGGGGCCAGTGGCTCCAGCGCCTGTCGCCAGGGCGCGATTCCCTTGCGTAACGCCGCCGCCGAAGCGCGCCGGGTGCTGGTCACTCGCGCCGCCGATGTGCTGGGCGTGCCAGTAGAACAGTGTCAGGTTGAAGACGGCATCGTGTCAGTATCAGGCGATAGTGATCGTTCGGTTAGCTATACCACCCTGATCGCCGATGGCTTTGACACGAACCTGGACTGGAACGGCAATTACGGCAATGGCCTCAATGTCAGCGGCCAGGCCACGCCCAAGTCCGTGGACCAGTACCAGGTAGTGGGTACCGGTGTGGCCCGCAAGGACATTGCCGGCAAGATACTGGCCACCACCGAATTCTGTCATCACGTCAGCCTGCCCGACATGTTGCACGGGCGCTGCATCAGACCGCCAGTGGCCAATGCGGTGCCGGTCAGTGTGGATGAAAGCTCCATTGCCGCCTGGCCCAATGCCCGGGTCATCCGCGAAGGTGATTTTATTGCCGTGGTAGCCGACACTGAATGGCATGCCATCAAGGCATCCCAGGCACTTAACGTCACCTGGACTGAGACCACGCCACCATTCCCGGCCCAGGAAGAACTCTTTGATTATCTGCGCAATGCCCCGGCTGCCAGTGACAGTGCACGCGGCGGCTTTCGCGGTACGCCCTATGAAACCGCGCCGGCGCTGGCCGCCATCAGCTCAGCCGCTCAACAGGTAGAGGCCGAGTACGAAGTCCCGTTCCAGTCCCACGCGCGCATGGCGCCCTCCATGGGGCTGGCTGACGTGCGCGAGAATGAAGCGCTGATTTATTCCGATACCCAGAAATCCCACAACTCCCGCAACGGCCTTGCCAAAATGTTAGGCATGGCACCCGAGCAGGTACGGGTCATCTGGAAACCGGGTCCGGGCTCCTATGGCCGCAGTGATGCAGACGAGGCGGCCTTCGAAGCGGCGCTGCTGTCCAAAATCACCGGGCGACCGGTGCGCGTGCAGTGGTCGCGCCAGGAAGGTCACGCCTGGGATCCCAAGGCCCCGGCCTGTGTGATCCAGTGCAAAGCCGGGCTGGATAGCGCCAACAACATCGCGGGCTGGTATTTCAAAACCCGCGGCTTCTCCGGCTGGGATGTCTATTTCAATGCCAACGATCCCCAGGACACTTTGGTGGGCCAGCTCACCGGCTATGCCAGGGCCGACAGACACAACTTCGGCGCCCCCGGCGAATCCTACCGCTTCCCCGACTCGGTAGTGTTTTGGGAAACCGTGCCCACGCTGCTCGATCGCGCATCCCCTCTGCGCACCTCGCACATGCGCGCCCCCCAGGAACCCCAGTTACATTTTGCCCATGAAAGTTTCATCGATGAGGTGGCAACCGCCGCTGACATTGATCCCATCGAGCTGCGCCTGAGCCACTTGCAAGATGAGCGCGAGATCGCCGTACTCGAAGCCGTCGCCAGACTCAGCAACTGGGACACCCGACCCTCACCCGCAAGCAGCAGCCAGGAGCGCGGCGAAGGCACTATCCTGCGCGGCCGCGGCGTCTCCATGGCCACCAGCTTTGGCGGCTTCATCGCCACGGTCTGTGAAGTGGAAGTGGATACCAGCATCGGACGCATCTGGCCGCGCCGTTTTTATGTCGCCCATGATTGCGGCCTCATCATGAACCCCCGCAGTTTGCACACCACCATCGAAGGCAACATCGTGCAAGGCACCAGCCGCACGCTGTGTGAAGAAGTGAACTTCGATGAAGCCATGGTCACAAGCGAGGACTGGCTCAGCTATCCCATCCTGGATGTGATGGAAGTCCCGGAAAGCATCGACATCGACATGATCGATCGGCCGGACCTGCCACCCGGCGGTGCCGGTGAGCCTTCCCTGGTCTCGGTACCGGGCGCCATTGCCAATGCGGTATTTGATGCCACGGGAGTACGGATCAGGCGGCTGCCATTGACACCGGAGCGGGTGAAGGCTGCGCTGGATAGTGCCTGAACGTGGCAATAATGAATAATCAGGGTCTTTGTGAGTTTTTACTCTGACCCTAAATATCTGGCAAGGGTGTTACAGCGCCACGTCCTGCAAAAAAAGCATTGACGTTGTCGACAATCAGCCTGGCCATATCGCCGCGTGATTCATGGGTGGCACTGCCACGATGGGGTGAAAGCACGACATTGGGCATGCTGAACAGGGCTTCACTGGGATTGGTCAGGTCCTCAAACACATCAAGGCCGGCTGCGCCAAGTGTGCCATCCTGTAATGCCTGGACCAGCGCTTTTTCGTCAACAAGGGAGCCACGTGCAACATTAATCAGGGTGCCTTCAGGTCCCAGGGCATTTAAAACCTGAGCATCAATCATGCGGAAGGTTTCCTCGCCTCCCGGGGCCGTCAATACCAGAATGTCCACCTCTGCTGCCATGGTCAGCAGATCCGGATACCAGGGGTAGGGGGCATCGGGTTTTTCATTGCGTGTGTGATAGCAGATTTTCAGCTCAAAAGGCTCGGCACGCCGGGCAATTTCAGAACCAATCTTGCCCAGCCCGACTATTCCCAGCTGCTTGCCGCCAAGGCTGCGGGAAAAAGGCATGCTTTCACTGCCACTGCGGCCCTTGCGCACAAAGTCATCGGCTTCGGCCATGCGTCGCACGGTGGCCAGTATCAGGCCCATCCCCAGATCGGCGACATCACTGGTCATCACATCCGGGGTGTTGGTAATGGTGATATTACGGGCTTTTGCAGCGCTGGCGTCGACTTTTTCAGTGCCAGTGCCATAGACGGAAATCTGCTGCAGATTTGGCAGGGCGTTAATGAGTTCAGCTGACATCAAGGCATGGGATGTGCCCACCATGCAGACGATGTTGTCGGCGACCTCCTGCAACAGCGCAGCAGGATCATCCGCCCGGTAATAGTGATGAACGGTGTAATGTGCCTCCAGGGCGTTCATGGCATCGTCCGGCAGGAAGCCGGCGGCGAGGATCTCTCCGGAGTTGTGGGTAGGGGTATTCTCTGGCATGGCCTGGCTCTAACGACTTTTAAAATTCGTGTTATTCATTACCTTATTCGTCGCTGTCATCATAAGGCCATTCAAGCGCCCCACTGTGGGTAACGGCGCCTTTATTGGCCGGGCCAACCAGCCTGGCATATTTTTCCAGCACCCCGGCCAGATTGCGCTGCACGGGTTGCCATTGCTGCTTGCGTTGCTGCAATTCTGCCTCAGGGACATCCACCTCAATGGTGCCGGCCGCTGCATCAATACTGATACGGTCGCCATGGTGGATCAGGGCGATGGGGCCTCCCGAGGCCGCTTCAGGACAGGCATAGCCGATACACATGCCGCGAGTCGCCCCGGAAAAACGGCCATCGGTTAACAGGGCCACTTTCTCGCCCATGCCCTGGCCATAGATGCGTGAGGTGACCGCCAGCATTTCCCGCATGCCGGGACCGCCCTTGGGCCCCTCATTGCGAATCACCAGAATTTCACCGGCCTGGTAGTCCATGGCTGCCACCACTTTCATGCAGTCTTCCTCTGATTCAAACACCCGCGCCGGGCCACTAATGGCCAGTGACTTCAGTCCCGCCACCTTGATCACAGCACCTTCCGGACACAGGTTGCCTTTCAGAATGGCCAGCCCGCCGGTGTCACTGATGGCGTCCTTGACCGGACGTACCACCTCGCCATCGGGGGCCGGGGTGTCCGCCAGTGCCTCCCGCAGGGCAATGCCGCCAAAGGCAAGCGCCTCCCCGTCAACAAAGCCGGCGTCCATGAGCGCCCTGAGTACGACGGGGACACCGCCCACCTCATGCAGGTGTTTGGCCAGAAAACGGCCGCCCGGCTGCATGTCGGCGATATGGGGTGTGCGTTTGAATACTTGTGCGACGGCATCGATGTCAAAATCGATGCCTGCTTCATGGGCAATGGCCGGAATATGCAGCACGGCATTGGTGGAGCCACCGGTAGCGGCCACACAGGCACAGGCATTTTCCAGACTGGCGCGGGTTACCAGATCACGGGGCAATGGGCCCCCCTGGTCCAGAAAGCCCATGACCGCTTCACCGGTTTGCCGGGCCAGGGCCAGTTTTTCAGAATACACCGACGGTATGGTGCTCGACCCCAGCGGCGACAACCCCAGTGCTTCGCCCACCATACCCATGGTGTTGGCCGTGAACTGCCCGGGGCAGGAGCCGGCGGTGGGCAGGCACTGTTTTTCCGTGGCGATGAATTCATCCCGGCCAATGCTGCCTTTTTCCAGTTGTCCTACTACCTCATTGGCATCGAGAATAGTTTTCTCTTCCCCTTTTACCTGGCCAGGCAGGGCGGCACCGCCATAAAGAAAAGCGCCAGGCACATTCAGGCGCACCAGGGCCATCATCATGGCCGGCAGGGTCTTGTCACAACCCCCGAATGCCACCAGGGCATCATAGGCATGCCCCCGAACGGCCAGCTCCACACTGTCAGCCACGAGTTCCCTGGACGGCAAACTCATGTTCATGCCGCCGTGGTTCATGGAAACACCATCAGAAACGGACACCGTATCGAAGCGCACCGGTACGCCGCCACCGGCCGCCACCCCAAGACGCACCTGGTCAGCCTGGGGCGCCAGATTCATGGAGCAGGGGGTATTTTCACCCTGGGTAGTGACGATGCCGACAATGGAATTTTCCATAGCCGCATCATCAAAGCCGGTGGCACGCAGAAAGGCGCGCTGGGGCATCCGCGAATCACCCCGGGTGACCACGCGGGAACGGTGTTTTTTTAAACTCATAGGATGGCGCTGCTCTCGGGAATTCTTGTTATGTTGAGAGTATTGTAACGTATGGGTTTAAAGATCAAAGTGGCAGATTCTTTTGATCAGTTGCAAGTCTCACTTTCTTACTGCTATGTAGTGTAATAGTTAAATTGGCATAACCAATGCAAATTAATGCGTTTTTACTCTGACCCTAAATATAGATTTTTTCAGCCATAGATATCTGCTCATTCTGATGATGCAAGCGTTCTTGTTAGTAAAATAGGTCTTGATACCAGCTGTGTATGTACCTGTCCTGGTCAGGTCATCAGGCCAGCTCGAAACATCCAGAATTTCCTGAAAATTGGTGATGCCAAATCCTCTGATCGTTATTGTTGCGTCCGGATCAAAGGGAGTATTGCCATCAATTTTCTTTATCTCATTGATGCATTTGTCTGGACGTGCACCGTTGGCATTTTGATAGCATAACAAGGCGAGCGCAGTTATATTTTCATGGCCTGGTGTTGACTGATCCTCTAGAACGGCCTTTTCGATTTGGTATTCATAGGCATTTAAGCTGCAGCAATAGAAAATAAAAAAAAGATGTTTAGAGTGATCGTTGTTCTCATGTTTCTTCCTTGTGACGAAGGTATCAACTGCTTCTTTTTAGAAATTTGTTGCCGGTCATCCAGAAAAAGCTTTCCAGATTTTCGGGGAATTCATCATTTATCAATTGTAAAAAAGCATCCAGGTATTTTCGGGTGTTATCCACCATGCTGGGCATATGCCAGTCCGAGCCATAGGCAACTTTATCCATGAAGGCATGCTTCGTATTCGGCAGGTTAATTGCTCTGTGCATATTTTTGACAATCAACTCCCTGCTCGACTTCCTTGTTTTCGCGGGACCTTCGATCAGGTCTGTGAAATATCCGAATTCACAATAAACATTTTTAAAAGTTGTGCAAAGTAGGGCTACACGGTATGCATAATTATCTGGGCCTTGCCATTCCTTGTCGGTGCTGGCCATCCATCCCGATTTATTTTTATAGTCAGCTCCTCCGGCATGGCCGAAGCAAATACGTAATTTCTCCCAACGTTTGTCTTCCAGTACTTTTTCCCAATACTTGGGATGGGCGTAGTGACCAAGTTTGTTGATGGTCTGGAATCCAAAAGGGGTGCAGTGAGTGAATATAGGTATATCCTGGCTGACACAATAATCAAAAAACTTGTCAATTCTGTCCTGGATCACTGGATCTTTGTTGCCAGAAGGCTTGTATTCCATGGCGGGGTAAAATTTAAAGCCTAGCAGGCCACTGGCAATGGAATGATCCGCTATCTCTTGCCAGTTTTTCCTTCTCGGATCGAACGCAGACATTCCCAGAATATTACCGGGAAAGTCCCGCTGCAGTTGCTGCATTCTGCTAATCTGTGCTGGAAAGAAATCATATGCAGGCGACATGGAGCCGTTGTAAGCCTTATGCATGTCCATCATCATGTGCAGGACTTCTATGTTTCCGTATTTCTTGCTCTTGTAGCTCCTTAATACCTTTTTGGCAGTACTGCGCTCCGACTTTATCATCGTATAAAGGAATTCTAGGTAGTTCTCGGCCTTTCCCCATGCATATGGGTCCATAAGAGCTGAGATGGCTCTAAAAGCTTGCATTACTATTTTTTTTGCAAAACCGAATAGCTTTTTCGGGTTTTTTACATTCTTGATATTGATTGCTGCTAATGAAGACTTGCCATCTATAAATCCTTCCTTAGCGTAATCGATATTGGCCAGCTCATTGATAATTTCTACTAGGCTCGATCTTGTTATTCTATCTAGGTCTGGGTTGGATAATATAGAGAGCTTGTCACCTGACAGGGTGTTCATATCAAGATTGGTACTTTGTGCAGTTAAAAGTAACTCATATTCGGTTATGGCCCATAATTCTGAGAGAAAAAAATCGTTCTTCTTGGCTTCTGATTTAAAAATTTTGACATTTTTCCTTTCCGATTTGTATGAAGACCCCGTTAGGTACACCACAAGCTTTGCTACGCCACGGGCCAGCTTACTGGTCTTTTTGCCCATGGCGTGCGCTATTATTCCTTCCAGTGGCAGGTAGCGGGCATTAAACATATGCGTGTGAAGGTCGAGTACTTTTTCCGGGTAATCCATAACTATTCCCTGTTCTTGGTTGGATGGTTCGCTTGAGATTAATATGATGTAGCAAATAGGAGAGAGCAGTCAAACACACTTATGCTTGATATCAATTTGATATGTACTGTTGAGGTTTGCCTTTGACCGCCTGGACCAAATTAAGAAGTGGTTTTGCCAAAATAAGGATTTTCAAATTTCATAAGATAGAAATAAAATATGAGTTTTTACTTTGACACCAATCTTTTCCGAGTTGCTTTTATCCGCAACATTCCCTACTTTTGCAGCTCACCCGCTAAAACAATAATTCAAGAGGGACGGGGCATGCACAAGAGCGTCAACCACCAGAAAAGATTCACCACAGCTGTACTGCTGGCCGGGAGCATTTGCCTGACATTTGCATGCTCGACCCAGGCCCAGGAGACCCGGCTGCTCTGGGGCGATTTACACCTGCACACCAATCTCTCCACGGACGCCTACGCCACCGGCAACAAGGGCATCGGGCCCAACGACGCCTACCGCTTCGCCAAGGGCATTCCCATCTATCATCCCAACCTGGACACCAAGGTGCAGATCGACCGCCCCCTGGATTTCCTTGCCATCACCGATCACGCCACCAACCTGGGTATCGATGTCATGGCCATAGAGGCCCACCCCTTGCTGATGGCCACCGAACGCGGTCGCGCGGTGGTCGAGGCCCTGCAGGGTAACACCGAGGTGCGCGGTGGATTCATGCGCTACCGCCCCGAGGACGGCGACCGGGCAGCACTGGCCGAAGCAGTATTTTCCCCACCCATGCGTGCCGCTGGCTGGCGTAAGCAGGTGGACGCCGCCGACAGCCACTACGTGCCGGGGCAGTTCACTACCTTCTTTGCCTGGGAATGGACCTCGCTGATTCCGAGCCAGGAAGGTATCAAGAACCTGCACCGCAATGTGATCAGTAATGCCGATAGCGTTGAACAGGCCACCAGCTTCGTGCCCTTCAGCAACCAGGACAGCCTCGACCCGGAAGCACTGTTCACCTTCCTGCGCGACACCAACGAGCGCACTGGCACCGACTTCGTTGCCATTCCCCACAATTCCAATATTTCCGGCGGCCTGATGTTCGCCGACACCGACAACCAGGGTCGGCCGCTGACCACTCAGTACGCCCGCGAGCGTATGCGCTGGGAGCTGCTCATGGAGATCACCCAGTACAAGGGCACCTCGGAAACCCATCCCAAGCTCTCGCCCAACGACGAGTTCGCCAACTACGAGATTCGTGACAAGTTGCTGACCGGCCAGGTCATGGAGCCAACACCCGCCGACTATGCCCGTGGCGGGCTGCTGCGCGGCATGGCCCTGCAACAGGATCTCGGCGAGAACCCCTTCAAGTTTGGCTTTGTTGGCGCTTCCGACGGCCACATCGGCATGTCGTCGGTGGAAGAGGCCAACTTCTTCGGCAAGATCGGCGCCGATGCCAAGCTCAGTGAGCGTGCTACCTCCCAGGCAGAAAACCTGGTGTTCCCGGCCTGGGACATGTCCGCCTCCGGGCTTACCGGAGTGTGGGCACAGGAGAACACCCGCGAGGCCATCTTCGCCGCCTTCAAGCGCAAGGAAGTGTACGGCACCACCGGTCCGCGCATCAGCCTGCGCGTGTTCGCCGGCTTCAACTTCAATAATCGCGACGCCCGCGCCAACGACATTGCCGCCGTCGGCTACCGCAAGGGCGTGCCCATGGGCTCGGATCTCACCGCCGCGCCGCGCAATCGCGCGCCTGGGCTGCTGATCCACGCCGCCAAGGATCCTGCCGGTGCCAACCTCGACCGTGTGCAGGTCATCAAGGGATGGATCGACGCCGAGGGCAACACGCAGGAGCATGTTTATGACGTGGCCTGGTCCGGCGACCGCCAAGCGGACGCCGACGGCAAGGTTCCGGCGGTAGGCAACACGGTGGACACCGCGACCACCCATTACACCAACTCCATCGGTGCGGCTCAGCTTGCCACCGTGTGGGAAGATCCCGACTTCGACGCCGACCAGCACGCTTTCTACTACGTGCGCGCTATAGAAATCCCGACACCCCGGCACTCCCTCTTCGACGCCCTGGCCCTGCAAATCCCGCCGCAAGACACCGGCTGGCCAGCGACCATCCAGGAGCGGGCCTATTCCAGTCCGATTTGGTACACGCCTTGACTTGTTATTTAGGGTTAGAGTAAGAAATTAAAGATATAGGTTTTTACTCTGACCCTAAATATTACAGCACTTTTCCAAAGTGTCGTGGCGTGGTGAAGGCGGGTGCATAACAAACCGTTGAGATATATATGGTCAGAGTAAGAATTTCAAAAGATGGGGGTTTTTACTTTGACCCTAAATATAAAGTTAGTTGAAACCTGAAAAATATCCTGGGAAACATGGATATTAAAGACCTATCAATAAAGGAACTTCCCCAACATTCATCAGCCATGAATATTTAGGGTCAGAGTAAAAATTCAGCCCTGAAATGGTGTTTTTGGTTTTGGCCCTCTTTTTTGTAATCTTACTTTCTGGCCATGTATTTTTTCAACTTCATCTTTAAATCTGTCTGTGCCCAATACTAACCCGCAATTGACGGCTTCACGTATGTCCGTTATGCATTTATCGTCAAGCTCACCCTCGAACAAAGCGCGATAATTAGACAGTCGTTTCTTTTTGCTATCGCCGAGTGATTCATAAACAGGATGTGGAGTTCTTAATTTTGTTTCCAGTCCCAATGCATTGGCTCGGTAACTTGACCAGATATAATCTGCCGGGTCTTTGACCATGCCAGCCCTGACAGGATTTAGTTCAATATAGCGATGGCACGCCAGTAAATAAGCGTCCGCCTGTACCAGGCAAGATTTGAAGCGGCCTTCCCATAATGTCTCTGAGCGCTGGTAAGTATAATTGAAATAAGGAACATAATGTCGTCCCAGGTATTGCATCATTCTGGATATCGCAGATTCTTTAACAGGTGTTACTAATAGATGGACATGATTTGTCATCAGTACCCAGGCATGGATTAATACCCCGAATTTTACCGAGGCTTCGTGCAGCCAGTTGACATAGGCAGCCATATCTTCATTGGAGGCGAAACACACATGACGATTATTACCACGCTGAATTATGTGCTGTGGAATTCCTGCTGGGCATGGACGAGGCTGTCTTGGCATGACGTTCTTCCTTGAACGTGGTTATGGATTGCTGAAATACAGTGTAGAAGGGATTTTGTCTGAGACAATTAAAAAATATGAATTGTTACTCTGACCCTAAATATCCTAAATATCACAGTGGCTCCGTCCCTTCATTCAATATATTCAAATAGGCATCATGCACATAGCGCTTATCCCGCTGTTTCCCGGAAATTTCCCGCAGGATGCCTTCATCCTCCAAATGCCCAATGGATTTTCTGACAGTAGGTGGTGAAATATTCAGCTCTTTTGCCACTATGGGCACAGAGATGAGCGGTTGTTTTTGCAAGTATTGGAATACGCGCAGTGCCGAAGCAGCTGGCCTGCCCAGGTTTTCCAGTTTCTTTCTGTCAGAATCCATAAGCTTTAAAAGGCGAGTGGCCGTCTGGTAGGCCTGGTCTGATGTTTCCTTTACACCTGTCAGAAAAAATTCCACCCAGGCCTCCCAGTCCCCTTTTTCTCTTACGCGCTGCAGCAGGTCATAGTATTGCTGCCGGTGTCGTTTGAAATACAGACTCAGATATAGCGTGGGTGCCTGCAGGGCTTCCTGGGCGCATAACATGAAGGTGATCAGCAGCCTGCCGACACGGCCGTTGCCATCGAGGAAGGGGTGGATGGTTTCAAATTGCACATGCACCAATGCGGCTTTGATTAAAAGCGGTAAGCCGGATATATCTTCATGAATGAATTTCTCCAGGTCGCTCATGCATTCTGTCACCTTGTTGGCTGGTGGGGGTACGTAGGCGGCATTGCCCGGGCGAGTGCCGCCGATCCAGTTTTGTGAGCGACGAAATTGTCCCGGTGTTTTGGTGTGACCGCGACCCTTGGCCATCAGTATCTGGTGAATTTCCTTAATCAGCCGGTTGGACAATGGAATCTTCTTTAACCGCTCCAGCCCATGGCTCATCGCCGCCACATAATTGGAGACTTCCTGGACGTCATCCAGGGGCACGCCTGGTGTTTCATCACTTTCAAACAACAACAGGTCTGATAAAGAAGATTGCGTGCCTTCAATTTGTGAAGACAATAGCGCTTCTTTACGGACATACATATACAGAAACAGGTCGGTGTCAGGCAGTATGGAAGCAATGCTGTCCAGGCGACCCAGGGCCCGATTGGCTTTTTCCATGAGCACAAAAAGTGGCCCCAGTTCCAGGGCAGGAACTGGCGGAAGCGGGGGAGGTATATAGGCCTTGACCTTTTCCCCACCGGCCACGGTGAGGGTATACGTGCCTTCCCGGGGATTGGGTTTATGCTTCGCTGCCAAGTGAAAGTATCCTTTCTTAGTGAAATTAGTTAAGAAAGGATATCAGGCTTTCCTTTCTTAGTGAAATTTGTAAGGAAAGGATGTTTTCTTTAGTACTGATAGAAGGAAAAGGGCAGTACTTTGCGATCGCCAGCGCTTATGTTTATAAAATCCATTTTTATCGACATAAAAAGTGAATGTGTCGATGGGATCGACAAATCAGGAAAATCAAGGCGTACAAAGAAACTTGAATGTGAACATTTGCCTTTTCAATCTCCCGAAATCTAACCCCGGCTTAAATCCGTATTTCCAAAAGGCAAATCCCGATACCGCCTCCCGGTAATCTGAAAAATAGCCTCCCCAATAGCCGATTGTACTGAAGTGGCCCGGTCATGCCCCATCCCGGCTAGCCAATGGTTGGTGTTGAAGAACTGGATATTGATTTGCGGTGGGTCTTCATTGATGCGTGAGATGGGGAAGCGGTCGAAATTGTTTTCTACGATATGGCCCTCAATAACATGGATGGCCTGGTGCATGGCGTCGTTATAGAACCAGGCGATCTGGCCTTCGATCTGTTTTTTCACTGACAGGGGATTGACCAGGCCGAAGCCGGTTTCATGGGCTACGTCTACGCGCTCGAGTTTTAGTACGCCGGCTTTGCTGATGGAGACGGTGTGGACCATGGCGCTGATGGTGGCGGTGCCGTTGCCTTCTGCGCCGCGTTCTTCCAGGGCGATGGCGCGGGCGGTGCCTTCGGGCAGGGGCGAGCCCCAGTCGGCCATCTCGGCGGCCAGGTCCAGGGCTTTGATCATGTCCATCTTGTAGGGCAGGTTGGTGCGGGCAATGAGTTCGCGGCGGTAGCGGTAGGAGTCGCGGCCGGCGGCATGGGCCAGCTCGTTGATAAAACTTTCCCGGTAAAACTCATGGGCTGCCTGGCCTACGCCGCGTCGGGTGCCGGAGGGGATATGAAATTTTGTGGTGTGATTGGAGAAGCGGTAGTTGGGCGTTGCATAGCGAGAGGCAATATCGAATGAGGCCGTGGGGCCGAAGCCGTCTTCCTGCATGCCGGTTTGTACCTTGATGGCTACTGGCCAGCCGTCTGCGTCCAATGCCGCTTTCAGTCGGGCGACGCCCATGGCGCGATAGGTGGTGCCGATAAAATCCTCTTCCCGTGACCATAATAAATGAATGGGTGTGCCGCGATTGGCATTGGCGATCATGATGGCCTGTTCGGCCTGGGGGCCGTTGCCGTTGCGCCCGAAGCCGCCTCCTAAATGGCATTGATGCACATGGACATTGGCTTCATTGATGCCGGTAATGCTGGCGCCACTGAAGCGGGTTTCCTGGGGGCTTTGATCGCCGATCCAGATGTCCACCCGTTCGTTCGTCACCAGCACGGTAGCATTGCCCGGTTCCATGCGCGCGCGGGGCAGGTAGGGGGTGGAGTAGGTTGCTTCTATTACTATGTCTGCCTCGTCGAAGGCCTGCTCCACATCGCCCTGGTCAACGCGCATGGTGCCGGGCTGATCCAGTGAGGCCAGCAGGGCGTCGCGCATGTTTTCGGTATTAAAGGCGGCATTGTCTGGCGGGATCTCCCATTCGATGGGCATGGCGTTCAGGGCCTTGTTGGCCTGGTACCAGGTGTCCCCGATTATTGCCACGCCACCGCTGAAAACACGGCCGCGGGTCAGCGCCGGGTCGGGAATGGGGAACTGGTATACGGAGTGCACGCCGGGCATGTTGCGCACGGCTTCAAAATCATAGCTTTTCACATCACCGCCGTAGACCGGGCAGGATTTTACGGCGGCCCAGAGCATGCCGGGCAGTTGCACATCAATGCCGTATTGGGTCTTGCCGGTGACCTTGTCGGGGATATCAAAGTTGGGTTGTTCGGTGCCCATCAGGGTCCATTGGTCCGGGGGTTTGATGGTGATGGATTCGGGATCGGGGTGAGGGGTGGTGGCGGCAAGTTCAGCAATCTGGCCGTAGCTTGTTTGTTGACCGCTTGCAGCATGGGTGATGAGGCTGTCTTTGGCGCTGAGTTCATTGACCGGGACATCCCAGAGAGTAGCGGCAGCCAGTAACAGACGCTCGCGGGCTTCGGCGCCGGCCAGTTGTAAATAGTAGCGGCCATCGCGTACCGAGGCAGCTTCGTTGGTGCGCATGCGTCGGTAGAGGCTGTCGGGAATGCCGCGCAGGCGCTGGCGATCACGAAATTGCGGGTCGCCGCCACTGTTGGGATCGGTGGCGCCATTGCCGGGGACGTTCAGGGTCCAGGCGGGGGCATCTTCACGGCCATCGCGGTTCACCGAGGCATATTCCGGGCGCACCCTGGACCAGTCACATTGCAGTTCCTCGCACACCATCATGGCATTGGAGGTCCACACGCCCTGACCAAGTTCGGTCTGGGCGATGCGGATGATGACGGTGTCGTCGGGTTCGATGAGGATCCAGGCGTTGACCTCGGGGTTTATGGGGGTGGTTGGGTCGGTGGTGGCTTGGGCAAGCGAAGGTTTTGGGGGGAGCCAGAATCCCAGGACGAAGGCGGCGCTTGTGGCGGTTGAGGCCTCCAGGAATTTGCGGCGGGATAGGTTTAATTTATTGTTGGAGATTTTTGGCATGGGGATAGGGTAATGGGAAATGATAAAGGGATAAAGGGATACAGGGATAAAGGGATAAAGGGATAAAGGGATATGTTTAGCTTCAGGTATGAGGGCGGCCTGTGGCCGCCATGTCGGCAAACGGCCTGTGGCCGCCTTGCCGGATGACGCTTCGCTCTTCCTGCCTACAACGGATTTTCTTTTGGCGGGATTGTTTAACCGGGACTAAGCTGGTTGAAGGCATGGGTAGCCGCAATGGGATTAAATATAGCTGAAGGGAATTCGGTGAAGACAACGCGATATTTTCAGTCTTTAAGGAATAAAGCTGACAGGGTACTGATAAAAGCTGAATGGATTCAGCATGTTATTGATGCACCAGAGGCAGAGATGACGCAATCAGATGGAAGGATTAGAATCTGGGGAAAAATCCCGGAAGCCGGAAATCGTTTTCTTCGGGTAGTTTTGTTACAAGATCGGGAAACCGTTCATAATGCCTTTTTCGATCGGAGGTTCAAACCATGAAAGTCAGTTATTTTGCAGATACAGATACACTCTATATCGAGTTGAAAAGTACTGGCGTGGCTGAAACCAGGGACCTTGATGAAAACACATTGCTGGATGTGGATGCAGAAGGGAGTATCGTTTCCATTACCATGGAGCATGCCAGTAAACGGACAGATGTTCAGAATATCACCCTCTCGGGAATTGCGGCCTGACAAACTTTTTCCCTCTGCACACTTTAATCTGACCCCAAATTTCCTCTACCGAAATGCCATGAATATAAAACCTGTTAAAACCAGCGCAGACTATAAAAACGCCCTCAAAGAAATCGATTCATTAATGAGAGCGGAAACTGATACGCCTGATGGCGAAAAACTGGATGTACTGGTCACCTTAGTGAACGCCTGGGAGCGAAAACACTTTCCTGTGGATTTGTCTGATACCGTGGATACCATTTAAATCGAATGGAATAGAAGGGACTTTCCGTCAAAGACCTTGAGCCCATGGTAGGTCGTTCAAATCGGATTTACGAAATTCTGAATCGGAAAAGACCGCTGACTCTTAAAATGATTCTTCGTCTGCATCAGCAATTGAATATTCCGGCGGAGTGTTTGATTCGTTAAGGGCGCCTTGGAGCCGCCTATGGTGAAGTGTTGTTTTTTGGCTAATCCCGCACTATATTCATAAGTAATAATATTGAATAGAGGGCTGCTTATGGCCACCACCAGTTTGAGTCTTGGCAAGCACTGGGAAGTGTTTATCCGCAATGAAATCGCCAGCGGCCGCTACGGTTCAGCCAGTGAGGTTGTGCGTGATGCGCTGCGCACCCTAGAAGAAAGGAAGTGCAAGCTGGATGTGTTACGCACCCATTTGGCGGAAGGGGCCCAACAGGCGAAAGCCGGTGATGTTATTGATAATTTTTCCATGGATGGATTGATTAATGAACTGGACGGAAAAACCTGAGGCGCGCTATCGCATTACCCGCAGAGCCAGGGAAGACTTGCCTGGGATAGGCGAGTATTCCGAAATACAATGGGGTAAAAAGCAGCGCAATCGCTATTTAAAGAGCCTTGAAAAGCGCTTTGAGTGGCTGGCCGTAAATCCCCGGGCCGGTAGGCAGCGTAATGATATCGCCCACGGTTATTACAGTTTTCCTCATGGCCAACATATCGTGTTTTATCTCATTTCCGGGCAGGTGATTGATATTATCGGCTTGCTTCATAAGGAAATGGATATCCTTTTATATTTTGAATTGAGTGAGTAGGGTTTTCACTTTTCCTCTTCTTAAGATTCGTGTCGGCCTGTGGCCTTTTATGCCCTTTAGGGTAATGCCGACCTACATATTGGCTGGATAGATCAACTGGGGCTATGGTGTAAAGAGCTTCATTAATCAGTGAGAAAGGATTCTCGCGTGTTCATATTTTACAGACTTGATGTAGTACTAAATAGTGGTACTATAATTCGGGGATTTGCCTGATGCGGCGCAAGCATCGGCAAACCCTGAGACGGTTGTATAGCCAGCCTGCCAGCGGGAATATCGCCTGGTCTGATATCGAGGCCCTTTTCAAATCATTGGGTGCAGATGTGAGTGAAAGGGCAGGATCCAGGGTGGCAGTAGTGATGTTTGGTGAGGTAAGAGTATTTCATCGTCCGCACCCAACGCCGGATACGGATAAAGGCGCTGTTACCAGTATCAGAAAGTGGCTGCAAGAACACGAGGTAAGCCCATGAATATCATGCAAGTGAATGGTTATAAAGCCAGAATTGAATATGACGCTGAACTTGATCAATTCCGGGGGGAAATTCTCGGGATCAATGGCAGTGCAGATTTCTACGGAAATACTCCTGCTGCTTTACGCAGGGAATTTAAGAAATCCCTTCAGGTATTCCTGGACGTGTGTGAGGAAAAAGGGATTAGCCCGAGCAAAGAGTATTCAGGGAAGTTTAATTTAAGAATTTCCCCGCAGCTTCATAGCACTATTGCCACTATCGCGGCAGGTCAGAAAAAAAGCATTAATGAATGGGTGTCGGAAACCTTGAAAAAATCGGCTGAGGGAGTCCGAAAGTAATCAAGTAATGACTATCTTGTAGTCTGGCTCCAAACCAAAACCGAAACCCAAACCCAAACCCAAACCCAAACCCAAACCCAAACCCAAACCCAAGGACTATCTATTGCCGCTTTGCCGGATGACACTACGCTATTCCGGCCTACAGGGAATCAGGCTGTGTAGTTAACGGCAATGTCGGCAAACGCCCTGCGGGCTTTTATGCCCTTTAGGGTATTGCCGACCTACATCGTTTAAGAAGAAATCCGATATGCCATTTGGGCTTTGCCGATTTATGCCAGGTAATCCATTTTGCCGATTTGTACGCCGTTGTGACGCAGTATGTTGTAGGCGGTGGTGATATGGAAATAAACATTCGGTAGTACAAATTTGCTCAGGTATTCCTCGCCGGTAAATTCCAGTTCGTTTGGTCCTGCTTTGAATTTGATTTCCTTGGCTTCGGTGCCGTCTATCTTGTCGGCCGGGATACTTTCCAGGAAGGTGGCGACTTTTTGAATGCGTTCCTGCAATTCGTCAAATGTGGTTTCGGTGTCTTCAAAAACGGGAGCTTCAATACCTGACAAGCGGGCGCCGCAGCCTTTGGCTACGTCGCAGGCTATTTGGACCTGGCGTGCCAGAGTGAACATGTCGGGGGCTAATCTGGCAGAGGTTAGGACGGTTCCTTCTATGTTTTTTTCTTCGGCAAAGGCTTCGCCTTTTTTCAGGATTTTTGACAGGTTGTTGAGGAAGTGAAGGACAACTGGAATGGAGGTGGAGTACATGGACATGGGGTTTCTCTTGGTTAACTGTTTGTTGATTAGCGTGCCGGGTAATTAGTTGATCACGGTAGGGTGCGGGATTCTAACGCAGGTGGTGGTTAACAGCTATAGGTGAATTTTTTTTCATTACAGGTTTTGAGGGTAATCCTTCGGGCGGCCTGGGGCCGCCTTGCCGGATGACGCCCTGCGGGCTCTTCCGGCCTACATAGTTCAGGCAAATGTCGGCAAACGGCCTGCGGCCTTTTATGCCCTTTAGGGTAATGCCTACCTGTTTATCCTCCAAAAAGTAATCAGGAATCAAATTTTTAAACAAAGATGGAAATTTACGTGCAGGTCATTACGGAACAATCGCTCCTCCAGGAAAGTTTTTACAGTTTTCTTACCAGCATGTTTCTGCCTTTGATTTTTCCTTCTGACAGAATGTGGAGTGCGGCTTTGGCATCATTTCTATTCACTGCGACGTAGGACACCATCTCAAAGATATCGATCTTGCCGATGGCATTACCCTTTAAGGCATTGTTGGCGGTTAATGCGCCGAGGATATCGCCGGGGCGTAATTTGTTTTTGCGGCCTTCACTGATGCACAGGGTCACCATAGTGGCCTGGGGTGGTTTGCTTGCTTCGGCAGGTGTGGGGAGTTCTTCAAAGCGCAGGGTTTGTTGCAGGTGTTTTTCGATAGCGCCGACCTTGGGGGCTTCGGAGGTGTGGAACAGGTTCAGTGCCAGGCCTTCCTTGCCGGCACGGGCGGTGCGGCCTATGCGGTGGATGTAGATTTCCGGGTCGGGTGACAGCTCAAAATTGATGACGGCGCTCAGGTCCTTGATGTCCAACCCGCGCGCGGCGACATCGGTGGCGACGAGAATGGGGATGCTCTTGTTGGCAAACTGTACCAGCACCTTGTCGCGATCTTTTTGTTCCAGGTCGCCGTGCAAAGCCAAGGCATGGAAACCCTGCTGTTGTAATTCTGCTGCCAGTTCCCGGCATTGTTCCTTGCGACCGCAGAAGACCACGCTGGATTCCGGTTGGTGGTGGAGCAGTAAAGCTTTCAGTGCTTCGGGTTTTCCACCTTTTTGAACTTCATAAAACAATTGTTTGATGACGCTGGTGTCATGCAGGCTTTCAACCCGGATATCCACGGGATTGTTTTGCACGCTCGCGCTGATTTTAAGAATTTCTTTGGGGTAGGTAGCGGAGAAGAGCAGGGTTTGGCGTTGTTTCGGTGTGAACTCGATGATGGCGAGAATGTCTTCGGAAAAACCCATGTCCAGCATGCGGTCGGCTTCATCCAGTACCAGGGTTTGCACATGCTCCAGTTTCAAAGTGCCTTTGTTGAGATGCTTGAGCAGACGCCCGGGAGTACCGACGGCAATGTGGGGCGGTTTTTCCAGCGAACCAAATTGTGGGCCGATGGGCGTACCGCCACAGAGAGTGCTGATCTTTATGTTGTGGACTGAGCGTGCCAGTCGGCGTAGCTCCTTGCTGACCTGATCGGCTAGCTCTCGTGTTGGGCAAATGACCAGCGCCTGGGTCTGGAACTGCTTTGGATCGACCTTATGCAGCAGGCCGATGCCAAAGGCTGCGGTTTTACCGCTACCGGTTTTGGCCTGGGCTTTGACATCTTTGCCATCAAGGAGGAGCGGTAGGCTTTGTGCCTGGATCGGGGTCATTTCCTTGTAGCCGAGGGAGTCCAGGTTGGCGAGGAATTCGGGGGCCAGGGGCAGTGTGGAAAAGGAGTTGCTGGTCATGGGGTGTTGATTGGGGTTCAGGTCTTGAAAGGGGGGCAGTGTACGTGATTATTGGAGGTAAGGCATTGGATCTTTCGTCAAATCGAATCGCAGTTTCAGTTAAAGACGCTCCTGGATTGGTTCAGGCTAATGTCGGCAAACGCTTCGCTTTTATGCCCTTTAGGATAATACCGACCTGCAACATTTCCGGATTCAAATAAAAAGGGCAGCTAATAGCTGCCCTTTTTTTACTTCTTATTACTGTCTGTTACAAAGTGAAACGGCCGTCGGCGATGCCGATGGTTTCTACCTCTGCGCCAAAGACGTCGGCGATGCCGAGCAAGAGGTTGGAGGTTGGTTCGTCTTCTCTGGCTTGCAAGTGACGGTTACCTTCGATGCGGCCGTTGGCTGTTCCGACCAACAAGGCAGGAACGTTGTGACGGTCATGCAACAGGCCGTTACTCATGCCGGCACCGAAGTAGATCATAGTTGAGTCAAGCAATGAGCCGTCGCCATCTGGCGTTGCATCCAGTGAGGCAATGAAGTCGGCAAACTTCTGCATCTGGTACGTGGTGATCTTGGCGTACTTGTCGAGGCTTTCCTCAGTGTTTTTGTGATGCGTGACATTATGATGTGGCTCGTTCACGCCGATGTGTGCATAGCTGCGGCCAGTGGCTTCGTGTCCGGTCATGAAGCTAAAGACGCGAGTCATGTCACCCTGGAAGGCAAGGCGCATCAGGTCGTAAGTCACGGTCATGTGAGCGTCGAAGTCATCGGGAATACCAACCGGACCACCAGTTGTGTTGGCAATAACTGAAGAGCGTGTGGACAGTTTCTGGATCTGCACTTCGATGCGGCGGATGTTGGTCAGGTATTCATCCAGCAAGGTACGGTCGCCAGCACCCAACATGCGGTCCAGGCTTTTCGTTTCATTGAGGATGGAATCCAGCATGCTTTCCTTGGTGGCCAGACGATGCATGCGTTGCTCAGGCGTTCCCGGATCACCGAACATACGTTCGAAGGTAACCTGTGGGCTGATCGCTACTGGCAAAGGGCTGTTATCGTCGCGCCAGGACAGGGTGTTGAAATACATGCAGGGATAGTTGTCACAGGCGCCAGCTGAGGTGCCCATATCCTCCGTACCAAACTCGATGGAACGCAGCGGTGTATCACCGGCTATAGCGTCAGCGATATGCTGGTCGATAGTCTTTTTGGAACGCAGTTCGTTGAAGTCGCCATTCTCGCTCAGGGGTCCTGAGCCATTGAGGAAGGCAGAGCTTGCGCCCATGTGAATGCCGCCCATGTCCTGGCGTCCTTCAGGCGATTTCAGTCGACTGATCGTAGTGACGTGGTCACGGAAAGCTTCAACCGGCTTCATGATGCGGTTGAATTCAAAATCCTTGCCTACTTTTTCCGGATGCCAATGCGCCGGGAAAATGCCATTGGGGACGTAGACGGAACCGAAGCGCAGCTTCTCGGCTGCAGCGGTGGCAGACTGGGCAGTTGCCGCAGGTACCATTGCATCGAGCAAGGGCAGCGCAATAGCTGAGCCAGCTCCTTTCAGCAGGGTCCGGCGATTAAGATGCTTTTTTGAAATAAACATTCTTCACTCTCCTAAACTTGCAATGGTCCTTATATTAGATGCTGAACTGTTGGTACGCATGAGAAATGGATAGCTTTCAACAATGCCCATAATGATTGCTACCAGGCTGTAGTTGTGCTGCGCAGCATTTCTCACGATGGCTCTAACTACTGGCCTATCCCTAGGTTCCAGACCACGTCCCAGGGAGTATACCAGCAGTTTTTCAGTAACTGTACTGGCAAATAGTTCCGGATCCTTCAATAAAGCCTCGCGTAATGCTCTCGGTCCGTCAACGGGGGTGCCATCCAGCAGTATGCCAGAGGTGTCCAGGGCAAGCCCTTCGGTGGTTTGATCACGCCAGGAGCCGTCGACATCAAAATTCTCCAGAGCAAATCCTACCGGGTCGATAAAATCATGACAGGCTGCGCAGGCCGGGTCGGCACGGTGCCTTTCCAGTTGTTCGCGTACCGTGGTTGGCCGGTCTACCAGTTCGCTCTCTTCAAGCGCCGGCACATTGGCTGGTGCCGCTGGTGGAGGATTGTTCCAGAATTCGGTAAGGATGAACTTGCCGCGCATAATCGGTGAAGTCCGGCTGGATGCCGAGGTCAGTGCCAGCAGGCTGCCGTGACCAAACAGACCCCAGCGATTGGGATCGGGTATGTTTACCTTGCGGAAGCGGTCGCCATAGACGCCTTCAATACCATAGTGTTTGGCCAGGCGTTCATTGACGAAGGTGTAATTCGCTGTCAGCAATTCGTGGACCGGGCGGTTTTCCCTGAGTACATAGGAAAACAGCATTTCCGTTTCCTGTCGGAAGGCCTGGCGCAGGTTGTTATCAAAGTCCGGGAACATGAGAAAATCTGGCCGGGCGCGGGATTCAAGATTGCGCAACTGCAGCCACTGACCAACAAAATTGCTCATGAAGGAATCGGCACGGGAATCGGCCAACATGCGTTGTACCTGATCATCCCGCACGTCCGGGTCCAGGATATCTTCGCTTTCGGCAAGCTCCAGGAGCTCATCGTCCGGCATGGAAGACCATAAAAAGAAGGACAGGCGTGAGGCCAGTTCATAGCCATTGACGGGTTGGTCGGTACCAGCGGGAGTATCCGAGGCATCGGTTTCAACACGGAACAGGAAGAAGGGGCTGACAATCATGCGGGCAACGGCAGTGCGGATGCCCTGGTCAAAATCGCCACCGATTTCACGTTCACTGTTATAAAACGCCAGTGGAGCGGCAACGTCTTCGTCCGAGACCGGGCGTCGAAAAGCCTTGCGTGCCAGGTTGGTCAGGATTTCCTCCGCGCATGCCGCTTCTTCTGCTTCTGACTGAGGCCGACAGGTAAATACGCGATCCCGGGTAGCCATTTCGCTGACACCGGTCGCGTTGTAGGGTCCTTCGATCATGCCTTTTTCCAGACGGGGCATCCCGGATGGGTTGTGAATCTCCAGGGTATCCCTGTCCACTGGCTGCCATGAATTCTGCTCGGCGGAGACACGCTCACGCCAGGTGAAGACCACTTCATGGGGACCTGCCGTGATGGGAATTTTTGGGGAGGTGAGTTGTTTATCAACAACAGGTATCACTGAAACAAAACCATCATCAAGAACAATTTGATGCGCTTCTGGTCCACCAATCTCGCTGGTATAAACAACTTTGCCATCCACATACACCAGGTATTCATGGGGTCGGTCGTGTCCTTCGATACCGAAATACCCTTCTGCGACTCCGAGTAGTGGACGGGCAGAAAAAATGTACTCCGCATCAGCCGGGAAATAATGCGTGGCTTTTACACCACCGCGGGTACCGATGGGGAAGCCATCAAGGTGTTTGTTCTGCGTGGTGTCAAAAGGAATCTGGTAAGTAGTTACATTTAATGGTGCTTCCGGATTGCCCAGGGCCATATCGGCTACGCGCAGGCCTACTGTCATGTAGCGATCAAGCAGCAGTGGTGAGGTGCGCAGCAGTTCGGCAATGTTGTCGAAACCAAAATCACCGCCGTCACTGGGCAACAATTCGGTGAGATCCAGTTCCAGACCAAACAGGTCGCGGATTACGTTGGAGTATTCAGCGCGATTCAGCCGATGGATGGTTTTGTTGCCCGCGTAGGGATCTGCTGCAGCGGCTGCATCCAGAGTGCTTTCAAGGGAAGCGATGAAATTATTGCGCAATTGCTCGGGTGGCTGCTCCTGCTTGCGCGGGGGCATGGCATGGATCTTGAGTTTGCGCAGGGCCTCTTCCCAGACACCGGGGTTGGCATGCACATCATCGGGACCCAGGCCTTCGAAGGAAAGCCCGCCACGGAATTCGTCGAAGTTATGACACTCCGTGCAGTAGTTCTCAATCAGTGTCCACTGCTGGGCCAGCTGCTCTTCAGGCGCAGGCTGCGCCTGGGCTACGCTGGAGATTTGAGTGGCTACTAATAATGCTACAAATGTTCCATGAGCAGCACCAACCCTGGTGCTTGTCACATAAAACCTGTTTCTCATTGCACACTATCCCCTGACTCTTCTTCAGGAACGGCGCCAAGTTCCAGCAGCAGTGCCACCATTTCCTCTGGCTGGGCCAGAGGGGGCTCGAAGTAAAACCCGGGGTTGGGTTTAGGTGCTTCCTTGGCTTGTGCTATTGCCAGTGGGGTCAGGCCATCCTTGTTTTTCGCTGTCAGGTCTGCGCCTTTTTCCACAAGTGCGCGGACGATGCCGGGATGCAATGCATCTATGGCAATGTGCAGGGCGGTTTCCTGAATCAGGCCAACCGCATTAACATCGGCGCCAGCATCCAGGAGCAACTTGACTGCTGCAAAAGGATCGCGATTTCCTTCTTCACGGAAATCGGGTTTGCCATAGCGCAGGTCATTGGGGCCACCTGCAACACCAACACCCTTGCCGCCCTTGATCGCAACCATCAGTGCGGTTTTACCCTCGTCGCCTCTGGGCTGTGGAAAGTCAGGTTCTTTATCAGGTGGAGGTTCCGGAGAAGGAGCCCATTCAGTTTCTACGCCATAGGCAATCATCAGCTTCATACCTTCTACATCGGCTGCTTTCGAGGCGCGATAAAAAGGCGTGGAATCGACTTTGGTATCACAACACATGGAAGCGTTATGCATTTGCATCTCAACGGGCTGATTTGGATCAGCACCTGCTTCCAGCAACAGTGCAGTGAGATCCAGTGCGCTCAAGGTGTTGTTGTGGTCTGCGCGAAAAACTGTTCCGTCGCGGGCGCGCCAGTCGGTGGTGGCATCGCGCATTTCGGTGATATAGAAAAGTGAGCCGTCATTCGGATCAGCATTGAGATCCAGAAGCTGCGCGGCGATGTCAAAGCGGTCATTGACGATGGCCAGCATCATGGCGGTAGAGCCGTCGCCGTTCTTGATATTTATGTCAGCGCCATATTCGAGCAGCAGGTTGACCATGGGAATATCGCCATTGCGTCCAGCCCAGTGCATGGCGGCAAAGCCTCCGGTGGTGAAATCAGCATTTGGACTGCGTTTGGTCAGCTCTGACACGCGGGACTTCATGTTTGGATCGGCGCCAGCTTCAAGCAGTACCTCGACCACCTCATGATGGCCCTCAGCAGTGGCCCACATCAGTGCGGTCTGGTTATCAATTATTTCGGTGGCATTCGGGTTGGCACCTGCATCCAGCAGGACCTTGACCGCCTCGGGATTGCCGGCGCGCGCCGCTGCCATCAGCGGAGATTCAACCCCGTTGCCGGGACTCGTTAGCCTGGCACCACTGGCCAGCAAGGCGGTGATCATGTCAGCGTTGCCGTAACGGCTCGCCTGGAGCAATGGGGAAATATGCAGGTCATTGGCGACATTCGGATCAGCACCGGCATCAAGCAGTAGCGGGACCAGATCCATGGAAGAATTGTAAACAGCCCAGAGCAAGGCGGTGGTGCCATCCGGCTGGGGAACATTGACGTCCGCACCGGAGTTGATTAACTCGCGCGCCTGGTCGAGATCACCGGCACTGGCCGCATCAGCGAGTGTGCCCGAGGCATAAGTGTTAGGTGTGGTTGCCGTGGCAATGATTAAAAGTGCCGCTGTAAACAGGGATGAAATGTGTCCTTTCTTCGAGACTCTCATGCTTGTTATTCCCCTCAACATCTTCCGGTATGTTGGCATGCTTTGATGCCATGGATAGTCCGTACTGCTGAATCTGACTCTGTGGTTATTTGCCTGAAAGTGAGGCATCCCCACACGTTTTTATTAAGCGGTCAATGATGACACAGACAGATAAAAGGCGCAAAAAATTCGGAATTTCCAGCAACTCCCTGTGAGGCCTGTGTTTACGGGGTGTTTGCCGTGATATAGGGCGACTGAGAAGGAGAAATCAAGGGGTCAGAAATCAAGGGGTCAAATCAAGGGGTCAGAGTACTTGATCAGAAAATCAAGGGGTCAGAGTACTTGATCATTTAAACAGGATACCGGCCATTACCCTTCACTGATCAAGTACTCTGACCCCTTGATTTTTGATTTGTTGACCTTTTGACACCTGTTGTTATGGGATTTAGTCACCAAGAATGGCTATACGCCGTGGGGACCAGGCCATCCCATCCACGTTATCGGGGTAGAAACCGAGGCGTTCCGGGGCGCTCCCGGAGGCGGGGTCAAAGACAGAGATCTCATTGAGGGCGCTGTCTGCCAGAAACAGTGCATTATCGGCAGCAAGCAGGCGCACACCAGTACCAGAGCTGTTACTGGCAGGTAATTCCAGGGTCCGGGTGACTTCGAGGGTATCCCCATCGAAAACAGTGATATGCCTTGCCCTATTATCGGTATTAAAGCCACCGGGCAGGACGGCCTGGCCATCGGGCAGGAATTCAATGCGGTTGGTGGTAATGCCTGTCAGTGCTGTTCTGGCTTCCAGCGTAATGGCGTCGATAATACTGATGGTGCTATTACCCTGGTTGGCAATCCATATCTGCAGGCCGTCGGGTGAGACAGCAATCCCCTCGGCCCGCGCGCCAGTTTCAATCACTTCAGGTGGTCGGTCTTCATTGAGCCAGATAACTGACAAGGTGCCACTGCCACGACTGGCCACATAGGCGCGGCTGTCATCGGGGGCCAATCTGACCATGTGACTATCCTGCCCGCCGGTGGGATAAGTGCGAACGATGGTTCCGTCAATGATATCTACCAGGGCCAGTTCACTGGCTTGCTCCATGGTAACAACAACGTGTCGGTTGTTACTCAAAAAATGGATGCTGTGCGGGCGTGTATTCGGACCCACATCAATGCGGGAAACAAAACTGGCGGCAGCCACATCAATAACCAGGAGGTGACGACCGGGGTTGTTGCCCGTGCCGTATTCACTGGTGACAGCCCAGCGTCCGTCCGGGGAGGTCGCCATTTCATGGGGAACCACCGGGCCAATGGGCAGGCGTGCGATTTCAGTTTTCGTTTGCAGGTCGATCATCGACACGCTGCCACCAATGCGGTTGGCGATGAGGAGCGTGCCGCTGTTTCCCTGTGCAAAAGTCTGGGTTGAAAGCAGCGTGGTTAATATAATCGTAATGGCGATGTATAAACGGGTCATATGGCGCCTTTTTTATTGTGTGGGAATTGTGATGAGTTTAGTTCATTTCTTCAGTAATCCAGGTGATCGTTTTTTATTCAAAAACCAGGTGTTCGGAAAAAAACGGTAGCACATGCTGCTCGATCCTGATGGAGACCCGGTTGTTGTGATCGCCTTCGAAAGTTTCAAAGGTATGCATTATTCCAGCTTGAGTGAGGGCAGCGTCCAGTTGTTTGTTGGCGGCAATCAGGTTGTCCTCGGTGCCGACATCAAACTGGATCGCCGTGTAACGTTTCAGGTTGGCGGTGTACTGGTCGATCATTGGCACAATGGAGTTGGCCAGCCACTTGGCCTGGATCTCGGGGCGGGCCACGCCATCAATAACAGGCAGGTCCACAAAGAAAGGCGGGTTCTGCGGGTTGGGTGACCAGGCCGCAGCTCGGGCAAAGGTACTTTTGTTCGGATAGCGCAGCGCCACCACTTCTTCCCGTGTTTTATAGGTGTTGGCAATGGCCAAGGCTTCACTGGGTGCACCGAATTCCATCATGCCTGCTGCCGCCATCGGGTAGAGCGCAGAAAACACATCCGGGCGTTTCATGCCGATGCGCAAGGTGCCATAGCCGCCCATGGAGTGGCCGCTTAGACCGCGACTCATACGGTCGGGAATAGTGCGGTAATGACTGTCGATGTACTTCACCACATCGTCGGCAATAAATGTTTCCCAGTCACCTGCGGTAACCGAGCTGGAATAAAAACTGCCGTCATAGATGGTGTAGGCGCTGGGGTTGACCAGAATTATTTCCTTTGCCTGTTCTCCTTCACCGCTGCCGGTCATGGCGCGGTTGGCAGCGCCTTCGATATCAAACAGAGTCATCCAGCGGGATGCGCGCAAGCCGTAGCCGTGTAGCAGGTAAACCACGGGATAATGACGGTCGGGATTGTCCGCATAGCCTGGTGGCAGGTACACAAAAACCGAGCGTTCCACCGGATTGCCATCAAGGTTGCCTTCCAGGGCATGCCCGTGAATAAACACTTCCTCCACGCTGCCATTTTGTGCCCAGGCCGGGACTGTAACCAGTAGCATCACTGTTATGAAAAGTATGGAACGGAGGACGCTATTCTGTTTCACGATGATTTCCTTTTTTTTTTCGCTGAGCAAGACAGGGTGCCATGCCCCCCATTTGCATGCAAGACTCCAGGCTGGTTCAAGCAAGGGCTTTCAATATCTCTGCGCCAATGCCGAAACTTTTTATCCGCGCCTCGTGATCATAGGCGTGGCAGGTGAGGATCAGTTCATCGGCCTGTGTTCTCTTCAGGAATTGTTCAATGTAGCTGCGCGCAGATTCTTTTGCACCCACAGCAGATTCACACATCACCTGTTCGGACATGGCTATCTCTTTCGGGCTGGCTATTTCATTGAGATCAGCTGCCGGGGGTTTCAGTGGGCCGGGCTTGCCACGGCGTAAATAAATGAAGCCCTGCATCACACCGCGCTTGAGCGCTTCGCCCTCTGCGTCAGAGTCTGCGGCAAAAATATTGATCGCAGCGCCGCAGTAAGGCTCGCTGAGTTGTTCACTGGGCTTGAACTGTTCCCGGTAGATGGCCAGTGCCTGGTCAAGGTGGTCGGGTGCAAAATGGGAAGCAAACAAATAGGGTAGCCCCAGGGCCGCGGCAAGTTGGGCACCGAATAAACTGGAACCGAGTATCCACAGTGGCACTTTAAGACCGTTGCCAGGTACGGCTTTGATGTTGTTATAGCCAGCATCGAAGTAGTGCTGAAGGATTTGCACATCCTGGGGAAAGCTGTCATCCGCACGAAGATTTTCTCTTCTGATGGCGTAGGCCGTTTTGCCATCCGTGCCCGGTGCGCGGCCCAGACCCAGGTCGATTCGGTCGGGATATAAAGACGCCAGTGTGCCGTAGTGTTCGGCAATAATCAGCGGTGAGTGATTAGGCAGCATTACCCCGGCAGCACCGACACGGATAGTACGCGTGCCTTCAGCCACAAAACCCAGGGCAACAGACGTGGCAGCGCTGGCGATCCCCGTGGAGTTATGGTGCTCCGCCATCCAGTAGCGTTTGTATCCAAAGGCTTCAGCATGCTGAGCGATGTCGCGGGCATTGATGAGCGCATCACGGGCTGTGCCGCCTTCGATGATGGGGGCGAGATCCAGCAGGGAGAAGGCTTTTAGTGAATGAGACATTGAGAATTCTTTGTTTGGGGTGGTCCAGTTATCTGTTAGAGAAGATAAAGGATAAAAGATAAAGGATAAAGGCCGGGTGAGGTGGTGAGATCATTAAAGCAGAACGAATTAAAGAATGTAAAAAAAGTGAAAAGTAGCAAGTAGAAATAAAATAAGGGCATAATCAGGCAATCGAAAGGGGGCAGGCTTATGAGGAATTCTCTGATTAAAATACCAGGCCTGGTATTGTTGCTGGGCTTTTGCCTTGAACTCAATGCCGCTGAAGCGGATTTTCCCCGCGCCTGGGACGGTCATCCCGATTTCAATGGCATCTGGCAGGCCATTGGTAATGCTCACTGGGATCTGGAACCTCACGGCCCCATGGCAGGCCCTGCCGAATTCGGCGCCATTGGCACTGTGCCACCGGGGCTGGGTGTGGTGGTTGGTGGTGAGATTCCCTACCAGGAATGGGCGCGCACACAGCAGCAGGAAAATTTCGCCAATCGTTACACTGAAGATCCCGAAATAAAATGCTTTTTACCTGGGGTGCCACGTGCCACATATTTGCCTTATCCCTTTCAGATAGTCCATGGCGACAAGAAGATTTTGATGGTCTACGGTTTTGCCGAGGCCAGTCGCACCATTCACATGGACAAGGATAGTCCGGAACCTGCTCCAATTGATTCCTACATGGGTCGCTCTCATGGTCGCTGGGATGGGGATACTCTGGTGGTGGAAGCCGCCGGTTTTAATGGCCAGTCCTGGTTTGATCGTGCCGGCAACTTTGCCAGCTGGAACTTGCAGGTGACTGAGCGCTATACCCCGATCAATGCCAATGCACTGATGTATGAAGCGACCATGGTGGATGACACAGTTTTCACCCGGCCCTGGACCATTCGCATGCCCCTCTACCGACGCCTGGAAGAAAATGCGCGTATCCTGGAATACAAGTGCGTGGAATTTACTGAAGAACTTTTATACGGTCATCTGCGTCGCGACAGCGACCAGGAGGAAAGCCCATGAAAAACTCACTTTTGTTTGTGCTCTTGAACCTGCTGCCCTTTTCCTTGCTGGCCTCAGAGATCAGTTATGTACAACTGGCAGCACCTAGCCCACTGCAAGCGGTGGACTGGTACACAAGGTACCTGGATTGCGAAGCCATAGAGGGACGCGAGGAAGCGGTGAGCTGCTATGGCATGACTTTGGAATTTGTGGCCAGACCCATACTCGGTACCAGCCAGGGTACTGGTGTGGATCACATCAGCTTTTCCTTTACAGATGTGGCGGCAAAAATGGCAGAGCTGGAACGCATTGGTGTTGGTGGTATGGGGGTCAGGTTGCAGCGCTTTGAAGACGGCGCGGCCTGGCGTGATATTGAGGGTTTCTTTACTGTCGGATTTATTTTTGATCCCTGGGGTACCAGTATCGAACTGGTTGAAGATTCTGCGCACACCGGTTTTCATCATATTCACTTGAGCAGTACAGACCCTGCCGCGACACTGAGCTGGTATGAAGCAGCCTTTGGCGGTGAGCGTGGCAATGTTACCGCTGACCTTGAAGGTTTGCTTTTCGATGAGACGTGGCTGCTTGCCAGTGTCCATGCGGCGGTCGATCCCGCTGCTACCGAAGGTCGTGCGCTGGACCATATTGCCTTTACTGACAACAACCCGGATGCGCTGGTCACTCAACTGTCTGGCAAGGGCATTGCCTTGCAACAGAACCTGCAAACGCCTGCTGCTGGCAACAACAATGCACGCCGAGCTTTTCTGATGGCCCCTGACAATGTACGACTGGCGCTGGTGGATGCCCACTGGGCGGGAGTCAGTCTTGATGAAGGTCGCAGTGGAACCCTGTCCCTGAACGAAGAATACAGGGCGCCAGTAACGCCCTGGGGTGAGCCGGATCTGCAAGGCATCTGGTCAGGTGATGCGGCCCATGGCATACCATTGGAGCGTCCGGAAGATGTGCCTGCAGCGGAGGCCTTGAGCCAGGTTGAAGCCGCCGCACGTCGGGAACGTGGCACCCTGCGCAGTATCTGGGGTTATGAACGGGAGTGGCGTGACACCACGCTGGGCTATGCCAAAAATGCGCCTATCACTCAGGTGGCAATGATCATTGATCCCCCTGATGGACGATTACCGCCCAGGACTGAGGCCGCATTGGCACGCCAGGAAGCCAATCGAAATAGTGCACCAGTCGTTTTTGCAGGTCCTGAAGATTTGAGTTCCTGGGTGCGCTGCATTACCCAGGGCCTGCCCAATCACATGATGCCCTCGGTCTATAACAATGGGCTGCAAATAGTGCAGGGACCAGGCACAGTAGCAATCACCAAGGAAATGATTCATGAAACGCGGATTATTCCCATTGATGCTGAACCCGCGGATGACGGTATCAAACAATGGCTGGGCAATGCCCGCGGCTGGTGGGAAGACGATACGCTGGTGGTGGAATCAAGGGATTTCAATGGTCGCGTTTCGTTCCAGGGCTCCACTGAAAACATGGTGCTCACAGAACGCTTTACCCGCGTAGGGCCGGATCTTTTGCAATACCGCTTCACAGTCGATGACTCCGAAGTATGGACACAACCCTGGACCGCGATGTTTCCTTTGGTTCTGGATAACGGGCAATATGATATCGTCGAATATGCTTGCCATGAAGGGAATTACGCCATGACCAACATACTCAGTGGCGCTAGAAATGCTGAGCAGCAATAAGGCGGCTAAAGGCTAAAAGATGTAGGTCGGCATAAGCCGCAGGCTGTTTGCCGACGGAACGTAAAGATAAAAAGATAAAAGATAAAAGATAAAAGGGAAGGCTAATGGGAAATCAAAGAATAACAGCCAGCATCATTGCTTTTGGAATGATGTGTTTTGCATTGCCGGCATCGGCGCATCATGCTTTTTCGGCAGAGTTTGATGCTACCAAACCCATACGTCTGGAAGGGGAAATTACGCGTATGGAATGGATTAACCCGCATTCCTGGTTGCATATCGATGTCACTACGGATGAAGGGGAAACCCAGAGCTGGATGATCGAGGCAGGACCTGCCGGTGTGCTGGTGCGTCGCGGTTGGAATCGCAATTCCATAGTGGTGGGTACGCCAGTCGTCGTTGAAGGTTATCAGGCGCGGGACGGGTCAAATCGCGCCAATGGCCGTGATGTGACCTTGCCAAACGGAGAGCGACTGTTTGCCGGCTCTACCGGCCCTGGTGCACCGCCGGAAGAAGGCGGGCAGTAATCCCGAATTTCAACCAGCTTGCAAGCTGGCTTGCAAGCTATCCCATCACTGTTTACCAGCTATAGCCAAACTCTATTTCAAACTGGTGCATTTTGATTTCGATCTGCTGGGTGGGATCAAAAGGGTTTGTGCCGGTCACTTTTTTCTCCGGTGCATACATCAGGCTCATACTGTATTCCTTACCGCTGTTCAACACATGAGTAAAGCCGGTAGTGAAATGCTGCTCGATAACACCGGGAGCCATCATATTAAAAAGCACCTGAGAACTTTCAATCGGCTGATCACCATTGCTGTAGCCAACACGGAAAGTCCAGCCCTCGATATTCGCTGGTTGCCACTGGTAACCGAACTTGTGGGTGGTCATGTCATTCCAGCCGAAACCGGCCCCATGGCCGCCCCCGAGGCAGGACGTAAGATCCGTACCGCCGGCACCAGCAGTCGGGCAGGCAAAGAGATTGGCCATCGGGTTGCCAACTGAATGAACCGCGCTGAAAGAGGTGTATTCGATATCGTAGTGGAAAGCAGAGGTGTCGCTAAGCTTGAAACTGATACCGCCACGCAGGCTGGGGGGAATATCAAAGCCGCCGTTCTGGGCGAACAGATCACTGTAGTCACTGAATTCAGACATCTCGATACGGCCCTGGTAGCTCAGTCCGACATTAATGCTTTCTGTAGCATCCCAGATAAACCCCAGCTTGTAGCCAATGCCATGGGAATAGTCCCGGGAGTTGTTAGTCAGCGACGTGGGCATCACTGTGCCGCCTGATGCGGCGAAAGTTTCTGTGTAAGGGGCAAAGCTGGCAAAACCTTTGCCTTTAAAAGCCTGGGTTGCCAACACCAGGGCCACGCCCCAGGACAGATCGCCATTGCGTTTCGAATAGGAGATGTCACCAAACAACTGCATCAGATCCACGCCAGCTTTACCAGCGCCATAGGCACCCGGCAAAGTCATGACAGGTGCAGGACCAGGACCATCAGGGTCGAAGGTTGCAGTGCCACTGGAATAATCCGTGTTCATGCCACCGCGGCCGTAGAGGGAAACACCGATGGCAGTGTCGTCATCCAGTACCCAGGTCTTGGCCAGGTAAGGCACCGGGAAATACTTGCTGCCGCTTTCCACTTCACCGGAATTGATGGTAAATGCGCCGCCCTGACCATTGGCCAGACTGGCGGAGGCATTATAGGAACGTCTGGGTGAAAAAAGGGCTATGCCGGTTTCAAAATGCTCGCCCATGATCACGGCGGCAGCCGGATTAATGGAGGTGGCGATGGCTTCCTGGGGGGATGCGGTACCGGCTCCGGCCAAACCCTTGTTTTTTACGCCCAGGCCATGGGTGAAATATCCATTGGTCGCCAGGGCCAGTGGGCTGGATGTGATCAGGGCAAGTGCAATACCTGCGCGAAGAGAAGTTGGATTTATCATAGTTGTCCGCTGTTTATTTGCCGGGGTCGTGCAAAAAGGGGGGATTCTACCAGCTTTAAAAAACAACCGGTAATAAAAGGAATGACTTTAAGCTGCGTTGTGGAGGGTTTAATTATGCCACTGGTCCATTATGTTCCAGGGGCAAATCATCAGGTGAAGTAATTACCTTGAATAACCATCAGGCTCAGCGTGAAATTCTTACCATTCGCGTACCCTGGAAAGAACCTATGTATACATTGCCGCCAGTTTCAATGGCCACCGAGACGCCGTTGATCAATGCTCTTTGATTTGAATTGTAGACATGCGTAATGGCAGAGCTACCTGGTTCAACCTGCACTACTTCAAATCCCTGCAGGCAGGGGCTGTCACTGTCAGCCGGGCAATTGCCGTTGATGCCCTTGATGCCGGCCGCCAAAATCTTGCCACCTGGTGTCCAGGTCAGGTTGTCAGGCATAAAACCCAGGTCTACCCGGGCAACTTCCTCCTGACTGCTTAAATCATATTTATGGTAATCGCTCGTGGTCCAGCCACTGATATAGGCATAGCGGCCATCGGCAGAAACCAGCACTCCATTGGGATAGCCGATTTCTGTTCCAGGCAGCACGCTTTCACCGTCCCGGGCATTCCAGCTTGCGACATTGCCCGTGGGCTCACCGCTGAAGACGTTGTCGCCTTCACCCAGAAAGGCAGTAGGCCGCGTGGCTACATAGCTGCCATCGGGTAAGGCAGCAACATCATTATAGGGAACTTCGGCAAACACACAGCCGTGCCATACCAGGCGCCAGGTGTCACCGTTCTGTTCCAGTTCATACATTTCCATGGATTCCCGTACATTGTGGTTCACCACGTAAAACTGCCATTCTCCGCTGTTGCGCTGTGACAGGGACAGACCATGCGGGCTGACTTGCTCGCCAATAGTGTCTGTACAGGTAACATCGCCCCAGCCTGCTTGCGGGTCATTGGTGATAGTCATGGCCGTGAATGTTTTTGACTGCAGATTAAACAGGTCAATGGGGCTGTCATCACCCTGGCCAAATTTGGCTACGATGAGGTAACGGCCATCGGGGGTAACTTCAAAGTCTTCCGGGGCGCGGGTACCACAAATCATTTCCGCATCTTCATATCTGCCACAGTCAAGCAGGGGTGGGCGAAATGCACCAGGTTGGGCAATTGAGACTGAGGCCATTACTGAAGCAAACAGGCTTAACAGTAGAAAGAGACAAAAAGGTTTCTTCATAATCGGTTTCCGTATTCCCGGGTTGCTTGGAGTAATTATTTTCCTGTTATAAGATCTTCAAATACCAGGTTCTTCAAATACCAGGTTCTTCAAATACCAGGTTCTTCAAATAATAGGGACTGCAATTTCGCCCAACCCTTCCACACCACAACGAATCAAATCGCCTTTTTCCACCAGGTCGACACCTTCCGGTGTACCCGACATGATGATATCGCCGGCTTTCAACTCATAATGCTGTGAAAGAATGTTGATGGCTTCCGGAACCGACCAGATCATTTGCGTCAGATCAGCATCCTGTTTTACCTCACCGTTCACACTTAACCAGATTCTGCCTTCAAGTCTGTGCCCATTATCTGCCACCGTGTACAACGGACCGCAGGGCGCAGAGTTGTCAAAGGATTTGCTGATGGCCCAGGGGCGCGACAGGCCCTGGGCGATTTGCTGCAAATCCTGCCGCGTCATATCCAGGCCAACGCCGTAGGCATAAACATGCCCAAGGGCGTCAGCCTGGGAGATATTGGTGCCACCACTTTTTAAGGCCACCACCATTTCGCCTTCATAGCGCAAGGCCCTGGTCATGGAAGGATAGGGATGTCCCAGGCTGGCATCCACGATGGCGTCGCGTGGTTTGATAAAGAAAAACGGTGGGTTCACATCAGGATCATCGCCGGATTCAAAGGCGTGCGCGCGATAATTGCGTCCCAGACAGAATACGCGTCGAACCGGAAAGCGTTCATCACTGCCAGCGATAGCCATGGAAGTTGTTGGAGGAGGATCAATGGCATAACGCGTTTCAGCCGAGGCTGCCAAAGTTAGTATCGGGCTCAGGCTGCCAGCAGTGGCGGCCGCGCAACCTGCGAGAAATTGTCTTCTTGTGTTGTATTTATTTTGCATATGGGAAGCCCTCTTTTACTCGTGGTGAAGAGAGTAGCGCGATTTTCAAACGGACTCTAGTAATCCGGTGTTTTCGACGCCTGTCAAACAAGGAAAAATTCAAATTCTCAACTACACTGAATTCAAGGGAATGTGGGGCAATTGACTTAGCGTACGTATAAGCGTACGCTAATTTCCTGGAGGAGGTAATGACTACCCTGAATGCTACTGAAGCGCGCTCAAAGCTGTATAAATTGATTGATGAAACCTCAGAAACGCATCAGCCCATTACCATCACCGGTAAGCGGGGTAATGCGGTGCTGTTGTCAGAGGCTGACTGGAATGCAATTAATGAAACTCTCTTCCTGCTTTCTGTACACGGCATGCGGGATTCCATCCGTAAGGGGTTGAAAGAGCCTCTTGGCAAGAGCAGTAAATCCCTCGACTGGTAATGTGGACACTTTATTACACGCTCCAGGCACAAAAGGATGCTAAAAAAATTGCAGCAGCAGGATTAAAAAGCCAGACCGAGGAATTACTGGATCTCCTGGCAAAAAACCCCTTCCAAAATCCGCCAGCCTATGAAAAGCTTGTTGGCGACCTGGCCGGTGCTTATTCAAGAAGAATCACAATTCAGCACCGGCTTGTGTATCAGGTCTATAAAAAAGAAAAAGCAGTAAAAGTATTAAGACTGTGGACACATTACGAGTGATGATTTTATTTCCATGAATTTCTTCCAACGTTGGTTTCAGGCTCCGCAAACGACTTTTTTCAGGCGCGCATTGTTTCAAGTACACCTGTGGATGGGCATCGCCTTTGGCCTGTATGTTCTGGTTATTTCAATCAGTGGCAGTGCAATACTGTTGAAGTCGCCTTTCTACGGCTGGTTTGAGCCGAAACATCTCGACCCTTTGGAAACGGCGCCGCTGGAAGACGATGCCTTGAGGGCGCGCATGGAAGAAGTGTATGCAGGATACAACCTGGGTTTTACGATTGAGGCCTATGACGAAGGCGATGCCACCTACATCGTGCTGGAAAAAGATGGTGAATATATTCCCCGCTATTTCAACCAATACACGGGTGAAGATATTGGTCTGGCCCGACCCTGGATGATTAAGGCTGTGGAGTGGGTAGCTGATGTTCATGATGACCTGCTGCTGGGTCGAGACCCTGGTCGCTGGATTAATGGTCTTGGTGGTGCCTTGTTTGTCCTGATGAGTGTGACTGGCCTGTTTATCTGGTGGCAGGGCAAACGACGCTGGTGGGAAGGACTGGTGATCCTGCCAGGCAGTTCCCGCTCCATACTCTGGCAACTGCACAGCTTCTGTGGTTTCTGGGCCTTGTTGCTGATGTTGGCCTGGGGCGTCTCCGGTTTTCAGCTAGGCTTTCCCCAGCAGATGGCCGCGATCCTGGAATTTCTGGGTACAGAGTCAGATGTAATACGGCCAACCAGCGGGGTCATGGGCTTTTTCCGTGAGTTGCACTTTGCCACTCCGGGCGGTCAGAATCCCTTTGCCCGCTGGGGCTGGATTCTGGCCAGTTTCCTGCCCACGGTGATTTTTGTTACCGGGGTTATTGTTTGGTGGAAACGGGTAGTTCTCAAGAAGATTAATTCCGGCTAATTGCATCAGGATTGAGTGACGAATGTAAAGGAAAGTGGAGAATGACGAGTGACGAGGGAAGGGTCCAGCAACTTTTATATGAATTACTTATATCTTAAATGTTCCGGTTAACCGGGAACTCTTTTGAATTGCTGAATTTATTTCACTCGTCACTCGCCACTAGCCACTAGTATCTTGCTATACTGCGCGCTTTTCATTTTTCACTTAACTTTAAAAGCCCAATAAACGGGGGATTGTTTAATGGCTGAGACACCAAAAACACCAGAAGTAATGCCAGGGCCTGTTTCCCTGACACCAACCGCTCACGCAGGTGTGCGTATTAAAAGCGTTGGCGATGCCAATCACATTGCAAATAATCATTTTTCGAATTTATACACGCCGGAATTTTCCAAGGCCGGTGTCGACTACCCGATTATTTTCGTGAAAGATCCCGCAACCAATCTCTTTTTTGCAGCTGGCATGTGGGGGCTGGAGCCAGGCGAAAACCTGTTTGTTGAAGATGGTATCTGGACTGGTGGGTATTTCCCGGCTGCAGTGCGATGCTACCCCTTTGCCATACAACCGGATCCTGAAGATAAGGAACGCCTGTTTATCGGACTTTACGAAACTGCCAGCATCGTCAATAAGGAAGAGGGCAATTTGATCTTCGATGATGAAGGTAAGGAAACCGAGTGGATGCTCTCTATTAAGGATTTTCTGGTACGGGTTTACCAGCAGCAGGATATGACCAGGAATTTCGTCAGTATGCTTGATGAACTGGAATTGCTTTCGCCGCAAGCGCTGTCAATCAAGAATGAAAAAACCGGCAAGGATCATGACATCAGTGGGTTTTACATCGTGGATAGGGAAAAACTTCAAAACCTGCCCGAGGAGAAACTTCTGGAGTTGCGCAAAAGTGGTGCACTGGAAGTGATTTATTACCACCTGATGTCCCTGGAATCCCTGGACAAACTGCTACGAAAGAAAAATATTCAACCGGCTCCTCCAGAGTCTGTGACTAGCGCCAATGACAGTGTTGCAGACGAGACACCGGATCAGGCAGAGTCCCCAACTGAAGAGTCGTAACGATACTGCAAAATAAAAAAGGCCGGTTACCCCGGCCTTTTTTTATTTCAGCGTGGTAATGGTTACTGCTGGTCAATCGTTTGTACTTCTATCATGACTTCATTGCGCCGCATAAAAGGCAGTGCAAAAGGCGCGTTGTAAGCAGCAAATTCCGTCTCGCCAATCAACCTTAAATCCATTGCCGCTAATTGTGTTAACAGTAAGTCTTCGTGCTTCCTGATATTTTTATCAGACCAGCGACCTGAAAATCTTAGTACAGCCATGGTTCGAGGCTCTACCTGGCGCAACTTTATTGTTGGGTCGCTCGGTATCGGTGCTGTGTCCATAGTGAAATTATCCGGCAAGACAAAGGCAATCTGCCATTCATTGTCAGTTTGTTTTTGTTGTACAGGCGCAGTCATGTCAATTTTCACCCCTTTGGCTTTTTCATCAGCCTGTATCACGGGGGCAGTCATGGCGATTTTTTCCTGGTTTGAATTGTCACCAGTTATGTAATTAAACAGGCGTCGGAAGCCGGTATTACTTGCTGCGTTTCGGGACTTCGCTTCCTTGATAAATGTTTCGGCAATAATAAAAGGGGAATAATGGCGCAACTCCACGTCACCCTCGGTCTTGATCACTTCAAAAGCGGGTTCTTCAATTGCCATAAGGTATTTTCCAGGTATGAGCACAGAAGCTGCAGTAAGCAGAGTCACAATAAGAAATATAGATGAGCGCGATAATTTCATGAGAGCTGATTCAAAAAGACTATAGCTATGTTGTACGTAACAGAGCTGCAAGTGGTTTACAGCAGCGGTGGTTTTTTGGGGAAAGAAGCTCTTTAATTATCTGGCAAGGCAAAAACCGTGATTCCGGTATGTCCCGTGGCCGGTCCCAGTGCAGGCGCCAGAGTCAGCAGCTCCGGTGTTTTTAAGTTTTCACCGGTCATTACGGCGATATATTGTCTGCCATTCACTTCGTAGGAGATGGTGCTCATGGAGATATAGCCATCCAGACTGGCTTGCCATAATAATTCCCCGGACTCTACATCATAGGCCCTGAACTGTTTGCTCATATCGCCATGGAAAAGCAGATTGCCTGCGGTGGTTAGCATGGCACCATAGGCAGGAGTGTTGCCCATGGCAAACTTGGTGACTTCGCCGGTTTCAAGGTCGATTTTAGCGAGTCCGGTCAATGCCTCCGGGTCAACACCCGGGCGAGGCACTACCCGCCAGTCACGGCCATTGAGTTCCCGGCAAGCTTCAATCCAGGAGGTGTACAGTGAATTGGTTTGCGGATGGTAAGCCGTTGGCCAGTAACTGCGGGTGTTCCAGTAACATACAGTGCGGGAGCTTTCTCCCGTCAGGTCCACCATGTCCCAGTTAATCTGGGTGCGTCCACTTCTGACATCAACACTTTCAAGTAACATTCCCGGTACATCATTGGGAAAGGGCGTGGCCCAGAGAAACTCGCCGGTATCCCTGTCATTTACAAAGAGGGCGCCACCCTCGGATATCATGACGGAGACATCCCGCTCTTCGCCAGGAACAATTTCCGGATTAATCCATTTCACAAAGCGGGGATTCGGATCAATGGTCGTGTAAACCAGCGTACGTTCGTGAGTATGGTCAAGGTCGGAGTCATCACCGGGCAGATGCTGGTAATACCAGTCCAGCTCCCCGGTATCCGGATTCAGGGCAATGGTGGAATTGCTGTACAGGTCTGCCGGTGCAGTGCGCCCCGTCCCATTGGCGTAGCCGTGACGGTCAAAGCGCAGGTCCGGCATGGGATTGGCGACACCCCAGTAGATACGGTTACTGAAGGGATCATAGCTGCCAGGCAGGCCCCAGGTGGAGGCCAGGCGGTTTTCCAGAGGAGCACCATGCCAACTGGTATCGCCGGGCTCGCCTGGTTCAGGGGTGGTATAAAAGCGCCAGAGTTCTTCTCCGCTTAACGCATTGTGTGCGACCAGATAGCAATTGTCGCGACTGGTAAAGCAGGCGCCACCGGAAATAACTTTGCCATTGACGATAAGCGGTGCAGAGGTATGGCCACGACTATCTGTCTGTGAAGCCCAGCGTTCTGCTCCGGTTACTGCATCAATGGCAACTACAAAACTGTCAGGCGCGGTGTAAAAAATCATGTCCTGGTATATGGCCAGGCCCTTGGAGCGGGATGCGAAATTGGCATCACCGCGTTGATATTCCCAGATCAGTCTGCCACTTGCGGCATCCAGAGCCTGGACACTGCCGCCAGGCACGATGACATACATCACCCCCTTATAAACAATCGGAATGGTTTCAGTGGTGCCGCTTGGAAGCGTTAGTTCCCAGGCTTGTGTTAGTGAGCTGACATTTTCTTTGGAGATCTGATCAAGCGGACTATAGCGCTGGGCATCATAGGTGCGGCTGACCATGAGCCAGTCAGCACTGTCTGGCTCCACCAACATGGCGCTGGTAACCGGTTGGAAATTATCAGCTGCAATACCAGGGTGGCAATAAAACAGAATAAACAGCCATAGCAACTTACCGAAAGAACGGCCTTCATGCTTATCGTGTAAAAGAAAACTGCTAAAGCGAATTATCCGTAACAAAACGATTGTAATCCTCGGTGAGTGTTTGCATCAGGCCCAGTAAGAGATTGCGTTCTTCCACAGCGTTAGTTTCTTTTTGCAGGTATATGTGGGCATTAACTATAGACTCTTTCATGTCTGATAAATATGAGCCAATTGATTGGTTTTTCCGTAGCGCAGGATCCAGATAATAATTGAGGTTGGGAACAGGTATATCATTACATACCCAGGCCGCCCTTCCATCAGGCCCGAGTACAGCAGAGCACTGTTTCTCCGTGGTTATGGGTCTGGTGCCGGTTTCAAATTTACCCAGTGGTGCATCCAGGGACATGGCTGCCAATGTCAGGTTAATCTCAGCCTGGCGCAGGTAAAGCAGGGCAAGATGATTATTTTTCTCAGGATAGTCATCAATAGCTGCCAGTTGTGTAATTTCTTTTTTGTACAGCGAGGAGGCTTCCTCGGCACTGATGGAAAAGCCAAAGGTTAATTCTTTCAAGGCATTATTCAGCTTCCAGTTTGAGAGTTGTTCAAGAGCATACAGTCGGCGTTTGTCACCGACGGCATAATTTTGTTTGGCAATGTGGAAGTACAAGTGAAGGTTTGCATCTACCTCACGCCAATTTTCCATTGCCTGAAGACTCACGAGTAATTGCTGAATGATAGGTAGCTGATAGGGGCTATTCAGCCCTCTGTGTATTCGGACTATTTGCAACAGGTTGGAAAAAGTAAGGGCTGCTTCCTCATATTCTTCAAGGGCGTTCTGGGTCTGCCCCAAACCAAGCAAGGCCTGGGTGAGTTCCTCTGAGAAAGCAACACGTTGCTCTTCAAGGGCTTTGGCAGAGTTTTGGTAGGCTGCCCTGGTTTTGAGAAGGTTTCCAAGGGCGCCGGCATCTTCCTCGACCGGTTCGGCAGCCAAAGTGATGTTTGCAACCTGAAGCAAAAACAAAGCACTTATGGATATCAGATCCCTGTTCATGAGAGGACTAGAACGCGACTGCCTCGGCATCGGCCATAATAAGGTCATGATAAACCGGTAGCGACCAGCCAGCCGCTTCGTGTTTGTTCAGGTTTGCTTCAAACTGGCGTAGAAAATTTTCCTTGCTGCCGTATAGCGAGCGCAGTTTGTCTCTTGAAAAGGGCTCTTCATACACCGATAAACGGCAAACTACCGCCATGGCCGGGTCCTGTCCTTCAGCCAGTGTGTTACCGGCAATGTAAGTAGCAAAGGGTACATCGACATAGGGATTGCGGATGCCGCCTTCCGGATTGCCGTGGGTGTCCAGCACCATCAGGGAGCCATCATTATTGACGTTACGGTCAAGTAAGACGCGGTCACCATGTGGGGGTTCAATTCCTTTATCGATCCATTCGAAAAGGTGATGCAAGGCCACGGAAAAATATAACTCCAATGGATATTCCGTTGGCTTATTCACACAAAGCTGAGGCGTTATGCGTGGATTGTGTCGGGCCATCAGGTGACCGATGCCGGTGAATTCAAAAACGCGGAATTGATTCCCGGGCATATCACCGTCCTGCACAGCAGTGGCTACATTCATGAATTCATGTTGGGTAGGCATCTGGATCATGGGTACATCAACGGGCAGGATACGGGTACCGTTTGATGTAGGCATGAAGCCATCATAGATGTTGTTGCCGTTGGCCAGCGTAAATACCGGGTAGGCCTGGGCCAGGTAATCGGTAAGCATGCGGGAGGTGGCCGAGGTGCCAAACAGGATCACCTTGCGCAAGCCGCTGCCTGCGATCGGGCTGGATTCACTTTTAATTAAAGCGCCCATCTGGGCCAGGATTTCACTGACCTGGTTATTGCTCACATGATGGTCAGCATAGCGTTCAGCATTGTGTGTTTTGGGGTGCTCAAGACCCATGCCGGTGACCTCAACAGCAATGTGGCCTGCATCCATAAGATAGACACTGTTATGTTCAAAGCCATGGGCAAAGCCGGCAGGGTGCATGGGTTCGGCCAGGACCAGGCCGCTAAAGCGGGACATGTCAGAGGGCCTTCTCACCACCAGGCGTGCGGTATAGGGTTCGCCATCCGCATTGCCGGAGATAAGGTATTCATCGGCCACGTAATTGAAATGGGCCATATCATGACCAGGCCACTGGCCCAAAGCTGAGTTATAAGGCGTGCCTGGACCGGTATTCGGTCTGATGTCAGGAATTGCTACGGCTGTGGGTTCGGAGGGTAAGTTGGCTGGCGGCATAAAATTACGCTGTGCCTGTGCAGTCGTGGCCAGCAAGGATAAAAGCGTTACCAGGATTAGAGTTTTTTTCATGAACGTACCCTCAGAAGTTAATGAATATCAAAATTTCATGAACAGGACAGAGAAGATAAAGGGGAAATGGACTGGTGTCCAATAGTATGGATGCAGTTCAATAAAATGCTTCTGAAGACAACTTAATAGCGAAATGTGTACGTGAACTTGATGCTGAGATCAGAAGTCAGCGCATGAAATTCGTTGTCCTTGTCCGCGTCTTCCATGTTGTAGTTAAGTACGATAAACCCTTCCTGGCCCGCCCTGGGAATCCACTGCAAGCGAGTATTGATGCCAAGAATTTCCGAGACGTTGTCATACTGTAACAGGCTGACCCAGTACAGGTTGCTGGTGAAGGCGTACTGAGTATTTAGAGATATCAGGCGTGTTATGAAATCGCCTTGGGGTAAGGTGATATCGTTCCATTCATAACCGCCTTCAATAATGAATTTGCGGCCCTGCCAACGTATGTTAGTGCTGATATTATCCCGGTCCCCGTTATAGAAGCCGCCAACACTGCCGCCCAGGAAAACAGATACCGGCCGTTGGTTGGCGGTTTGTATGCGCAAGCCGCTGCGGCTGAAATCATAGCGCCCTGGCTCAATAACAACTTGCCTGCCGGGCTCGCTGTAAACAGTAAATGGGGAACGAACAACTTCCTTGTTTGCCGCCATACGCCATCGGAAGGAGTCACGGCTACTGGTGTTGCCTTCAATCAGGGTGAAACGCAGTTTTTCGGTTTGCAAACCACCGTCTATAAAATTGACGCGCTGGGCATCAATGCCAAATTGCGCCTGCTGCAACAGGCTACCTGGTTCAAAAAAATGGGTATAGCCAATATTGGCGAGGTAGTCGCGGACGCCACTGTTGTTAACAAAGCCCAGGGCGGGATTAAAGTTTTCCTGAATTTCCTTGAAATTAAAACCGGCATTAATACCCTGATTGTTGGGCGATCTCAATCCGAAACCCCAGGATGCATCATCGCCTTCCAGGCCGCTTGTATCGGAACGCATATACCAGGCATCGCCTTCCAGAGCCAGGCCACTGGCCAGGCGCGTATTGAGATAACGAAAATCTACTCCGGCCACGGTATTGTCCAGATTGGACGTGGGATCGCCATCGGTAAGGATGAAACCCACATTGGATTCGGCCAGCACGTTTGCTGACACCCGGCTGACGAACAGCGTGCTGGGGTCAACATTGCCAAAGCCATCCTGCTGAATGGCCAGGGTTCCTATGTTCCAACGACCCACCCGGCCACTGATACGACCGCCGTATTCTATATCTACCGGAGTGCCACCAGCGCCGATGCCTATTTTGCGAGAAAAATAGGGGCGTGCATTTTGTTGGGCGCTGTCAGAGTCTGCCTTATTGCCTACGTTACCAATATTGCCGAACTGAAACAGATCAGCATCATTATTGAAAAAAGCACGCCTTTCCGGGAAAAACAGGTTGAACCTGTCGAGGTTGACCTGACGGTTGTCCACTTCCACGGCGGAGAAATCTGTGTTGATGGTCAATGCTGCATTTAGTGAGGGTGTTAACCTGTAAAACACATCCAGAGAAGGATTGGTCTGGTCACCATCAGTATTAGTAGCAAAATCTTTCGACTGGACCATTGCCAGGGAAGGCACAATGTCCAGGCCCACGCCCTGATCCATACCGGTCATACCAGAAAGGGTGCCGGCAATACTGGGATTAAACTGGCGATTGAAAGAGACCCAGGCCATTTCTTCGTTACGACGACGGATGCCGCGGCCGAAGTTGAAGCCCCAGTCTTCTGTGGTTGGGTCCATAGGCAAGGATTTGAAAGGAATTTCTATTTCTGCAATCCAGCCGTTTTCATAAGTACTGGTTTTAACATCCCAAATGGTTGACCAGTTGTTGTCAAAGGAATTGATGCTTGTATACAAGGCATCATGACGTACGCCATTGAGATTGGTTTCAAAGCGATATCCGGTACGACGGGTATTAAATGGGTCCAGAATTACAATAAGCCGGTCATCCGGCCCCAGGCCTTGTCCGTGACGCAGCGTCGGGGATGCAATCAATTCAGGATCGCTGTCATCCATTTTTGCGGCGATGTAAATTGCATCACTGGTATATACAATGCGAACTTCCGTAGGTTCGGAAGTGGAAACACCATCACCTGGTCGAATCTGGTGAAAATCGGTGATGGGTTCGGCCAGTTCCCAAATGGCGTCATCAAGAACGCCATCGATCACAGGGGGCGATGCTACCTGTACTGCGCGAATGGTTTTATTTTCTGCGCCGGAATTGTTCTGTGCATAAGCCGCGGGCAACAAGGCCAACAGCAGGATAAGGCTGATGCCCATTTTTATCCTGGTCATGTGCTCACTCTCATTACTTTTGGGGGATATCAATTGTAAGTAAAGCTATAAACTTCGTAGCTTTTATTGAAATTTGCTTTCTATGCAATTTGTAACATCACAGTATTTCAAAAACACTCAGAGCTTGCCACGGAAAATCATGACAATTCCGTGCAATTTCGACAATTATAATCGCTGGCAGTTTGTGAGCCAATCGGTGATATTTAAAACTGCCTGTATTTGTGCTGAAAACCTCATTTAAAAGGAGCCTGCTCATGAAGTTATTACGCGTTAATACAAATTCCTCTGCCGTGCCTGCTTTGCAGCTGATTGCCCTTGATCTCGGCAGAATATAAAGAGCCCTGCCCACAGCCACTCACTTGAAAAGTAAGCTCGGATAATCAAAGCTGGAATGAACTACTCAGTGCCGCTCGGTTGAAGTTCATGCCGGAACTGGCTTGCCGTCCCAGGCGAAACAGGCGCCCGTATCCGACTGTTGCAACGAATCCAGAACCCTGGTCAGGTGTTGGGCCGAGGCGACAGGGGTAAAGAGTTTATCTTTCTCCACTCTGGATTGATAAGGCCTGGACAGATTGCTGTCTACCGTCCCCGGGTGAAGACCAACAACAATAGATTCCTTGTTCCGTCGCCGCGACTCTATGGCGGAGGTTTTGACCAACATATTCAGTGCCGCTTTACTTGCGCGGTAGCTGTACCAGCCACCCAGATAATTATCACTAATGCTGCCAACGCGGGCACTGAGTACGGCGAAGATGCAGCGCGATTTATTTGTCATCAAGGGCATGAAGTGTTTCATCAGTAGAGCAGGACCAATGGTGTTGATGGTGAAGACGCGTTGCATGTGGTCAGCATCAATTTCATGCAAGGCTTTTTCCGGCTGCAGGGGAGAGTCGCCCGCGCTATGCAATAGGCCAGTTGCGACAATGACCAGATCAAGGCTGTTTTTGGCTATGGTTTTTGCAGCACCTTCAATGCTGGCTGGATTTTCCAGATCAAGCGGATGACTGATTATCCTGTCATCAGAGAATTCTGCCGCGGATCTGGAAAAGGCGTGGAGTGTTTCGGTGCTCTCTCTTGCAGCATACAAGTCGACAAAAGCTTTACCGATAGCCCCGGATGCACCAATGATGGCTATGCGCTTCACAGGTGTGACTCCAGTACCCGAGCCAGGCTTAAGGCACTATGAAAAGCCCCTTCTACGCGACCATGGACGCACCAGTCACCGCAAGCGGCAAGCTGTTGGGTGTGGTCAATGAGGAAATCGGGTTTTAGTGGTGTCTCCACGCGGGCGTAAAGCCAACGGTGCAGAGCATGCGTCTCAACCGGGGGCAGGCTTTGTGGTAAGACCTTTTCCAGATCCTCAAGCATCTGGTCAACTATCCACTGTTCATCTGCTTCCAGGTGTTCTTGTGCCCAGGCATTGGTGGACTGTATTACCAGGGTTGGCAATGCAGTCCGACCTGGTTTGGAGGAATTAACCATGATCCATTCCAGGCAGGAGTCATTGACTTTGGCAGCATCAAAATGAATCTCGGGTAAGACTTTGAGACCAAGCATCAGGGTGAAGCAGGGGGACATACAGGCTTGATCCAGGGCAATGTCTTCAGCAGGCAAAGAATCTGAAAGGTGTTTGCCAAACAGGGTCAGGGTTTGCTCGACAGGAGCCGTGCTGATAACCCAGTCAAAGGTCTCAGGTCGGGTAGAACCCTCAGTGTGTACTATCCAGCCTTCATCCTTTTGTTCAAGCTTTGTTACCGCTGTGTTGAGCTGCAAGTCGAGACTTGAGGCGATGATTTTGCAGAGTGAATTCATGCGTGGAACTGCCACATAGTGGGGTTCGAACCACTCTCTTTTAAAAGGTTTGGCAGTGGGTGACAAGGTTGTCACGCGTGGACTCCACTCGGCGACAACACCTTCATCGATAAAAGGTTTCAGGAATTGCTGAAAGGATTTGCTGCGTGCAGTGAAAAACTGTGCGCCATGATCAAACTCAAAGTCACCCAGTCGCCGTGTTGACAGGCGACCACTAACGCCGCGGGACTTTTCAAAGACAGTAATCTTCGCGTTGTTGCTGAGTCGGCGGGCAAGTGTAAGCCCGGCAAGGCCTGCACCAATGATGGCTAGTCGAGTCATGAATAAAATGCCGCGATATTAAGGCAGAGAATAACCGTTGTGGTAACTATGGTTCGGGACTGGAAATATTTTCTTTCCAGGATGCCTGTACAAAAAAAATTTCGGTCAATAGCCAGTAAGACTATCAGAGGAACGGCGAGGAAAACAATGAAATAGCGAGTTGGCAATATCAACCAGGCCAACCAGATCAGTATGGCGATGAAATTGCTCGCCAAAAACAGGCCTGTGGCAAGACGACCAAGAGATAATTGTTGTCCCCAGTGGATTCCGGTCAGAAATATCACGATAACAAGCCCATAGGCTGCCAGTGCTTCATCAATCTGACCCAGCAAGGGCAGGACGGTAAAGCCAGTTGCCAGCAAAAAGGCGCCAGCCATAAAAGGGAAAGCGCCCGCATAAATCAAAATATGGGGGAGCTTGGACTTAACTGTTTGCTGAGTCATAGGTTGATTTGGATTTCTGCATACTGGTTATACTGGTCAATCTCGCACACAGATCACCTGTAATGACTGGTAGTGTTATATTGGCCATGAGAGGGATAGGCGCAAGAGCATCCCTTTTTCATTTTTTTACCTTAATTAGCCAGTATTTATTTGATGTTTGAGTGGGTAGAATCCTTGCCATGTACGAGTAAAAGAAGGAATTGATAATGGGAGTCAGGGGAGCCAGTGCATTGAAACGACACATTCTTCAGACCGCTGTTTCTTGCATAGCTGTATTGTGCATGACAACAACAATCGCCCAGACTGATGTGCCACGCTTTGACAGTAATGAGTCAGCTGTCCGGCCGGCACCTCGTAATGCCGATGGCCGCGTTATTCTGGGAGCACCTCCCGGTGAGGAGATGGGTGCCTGGGATGGTTTTGGCTCCCGCCCCATGATCATCGATTACGACATCGTCCCGGAGGGTTCAATAGTCTCGAGCAATGATTACGCACAGCTTGTGAATAATCCCGATCGTGCCTATGACAAGATTGATCTCACTGATGTGCCTTTCAAACCCTGGGCCTGGAATTTGTACCAGCAACGCACACGTACGCGTTTTGAACCCTACACACGTTGCAAGCCTTCTGCGGGCCCACGTGGAGTAACCACAGCTTACGGTACCCAGTTCGTTGAATTCGAAGACATGCAGCGTATCTACATGTTTCCGGTTGGTGGGCCGCGGCATTTTCGCGTCATTTACATGGATGGCCGGGATCATCCCGCAGACCTCAAGCCAACTTATCACGGTCATTCTGTTGGTCACTGGGAGGGTGATACCCTGGTAGTTGATAGTGTCGGCTATAACGAAAAAATGTGGATTGATGCCGAAGGTACTCCGCACACCAACCAGTTACACCTGGTGGAGCGTTTTACTCGCGAAACCTACAACACGCTGAAATATGAAATAACCATCGATGATCCGGGTGCCTACACCGAAACCTGGAGCAGCGGTTTTGTCATGCCCTGGCGACCCGGCGAAGCTTTTGAATTTGTGTGCCAGGATGCCAACATGGCTTTCGATCTTATGTTGGGTACCGAGTATGAGAGCATGGATCGCAGCCACCTGATTTTCCCTTGAGCCTAATTATTCATGTTCCGAAAACTATCAGTGAATTCCTTATTTAAATTTTCAGCCGGCTTTTGCATGTTGCTATTGGCCACCCTGCTTTATGCCCATCATGGTCCTGCGGTTAAATTTGATACTCAAGAACGTATTGTGCTTGAGGGACGTATTACGAAAGTGGATTGGGCCAATCCACATGTGCATCTCTTTATGGTCAGTAATGAAACTAATGAAGACTGGTACGTGGAACTGGAAAGCCCGGTCAACCTCGAATGGAATGGCTGGAGTGATACTTCACTGAAGGCAGGTGACCGAATTCGCGTGGAAGGATTTCCTGCGCGTGATGGCAGCCCGCAAGTATGGGGTGATAGTGTGACCAGTGCGGGTGACGCTTTTTTTACGGGTGATGTTACTGCCCTGAGCCTTGCTCTGCAGGAAACCCAGCAGCGTCCCATACCTCGCTGGCCCAATGGTTTGCCCAGGCTTGGCGCAGCACCTGGCGAAGAAGGGTACTGGGTAGCTGATACCACGGTCATGATGGAAGACGGTGTCAATGTTGCCATGACCTCTTACGGTCTTCTGGAAAATATTAATGATGCATCCCGTGTAGCGCCAATGCAGGAATGGGCATTGCGTCTTTATGAACAACGGCAGGCAAATTTTTTGCAAACCGATCCTTCTTTCGTTGAGTGCCGACCACCGGCAGGACCACGAAAATTTCAGACTGCGTTTGGATTGCAGTTACTGGAAGACAAAGATTGGCAGCGTATTTTTTTCGTACCCGGCGGTGGTAACCAGGACTGGCATTTTATTTATACGGATGGCCGCGGTATTAATACGGGATTTCCAGTTGATAATGACAATATCCTGTATTACGGAAGAAACGTTGCGCAGTGGGAAGGCGATACACTGGTTATTCAGTCAGAAGGGTTCAACGAAAAATTCTGGTTAACAGGGGGCTTGCCACATACTTCCCTGATGGAAACCACCGAGCGCCTGACACGCACTGATTTCAATACCATGACTTATGAAGTCACCATCAAGGACCCCGGTGCCTACACCCGCCCCTGGTCCATGAGCTGGAACCTGATCTGGCGAGAAGGCGGCGATCCGCCGGAGTATTATTGTCAGGACAACAGGCTTTAAAAAAGGTACAAGGAGCAAGGTACAAGGAGCAAGGGGGTCAAAAGAATTTTGGTATTTTAAAGCCGATATTTCTACATCAGGAAAAATTAAAGCTTGACATAATTTTTTTAAAAATCATCATTACCTTGCTCCTTGCTCCTTGCTCCTTGCTCCTTGCTCCTTGCTCCTTGCTCCTTGCTCCTTGCTCCTTGCTCCTGCCTATTCATACTCCTCAATCGGCGGACACGAACAAACCAGATTCCGATCCCCGTATACCTGATCAATCCTTCCGACTGGCGGCCAGTATTTGTTGTCCTTTAATCCGTCCATTGGATAGGCCGCTTCTTCGCGGGAATAGGGGAGTTCCCAATTCTCGACCAGCAAACTGGCTGCTGTGTGGGGTGCATGATGCAGAGGGCTGTTCGCTGCACTGAGTTTATCTTCTTCTATTGCGCGGATTTCCTTGCGAATACATTTCATGGCGACGGCGAAGCGATCAATTTCCTGCTTTGATTCACTTTCTGTAGGTTCGATCATCAGGGTGCCAGCAACCGGGAAGGACATGGTGGGCGCATGAAAACCATAATCAATGAGGCGCTTGGCCACGTCATCAACAGATATTTCCGCAAGCTCTTTCAGGGGACGTAAATCAATAATACATTCGTGTGCGACCAGATCATTTTTACCACTGTAAAGAATCGGGTAATCCTCTGATAGCAGTTTTGCCAGGTAATTTGCATTGAGGATGGCGGCTTCCGTAGCCTGTTTCAAACCAGCTGCCCCCATCATTTTCAAATACATCCAGGTTATTGGGAGAATGCCGGCGCTGCCATAGGGTGAAGATGCAACCGCTCCTTCCTTGCGCGTTAAAAGACCGTGACCAGGAAGGAAAGGAGTCAGGTGTTCCAGTACGCCGATGGGTCCCACTCCTGGGCCGCCGCCGCCATGGGGAATGCAAAAAGTTTTATGCAGATTCAGGTGGCTGACATCGCCGCCTATCGCGCCGGGTTCAACATGCCCCACCATGGCATTGAGATTGGCGCCATCGATATAGACCTGGCCACCATGATTGTGGACGATATCGCAGACTTCACGCACTTTAGCCTCAAACACACCGTGGGTAGAAGGGTATGTGATCATCATGGCGGAGAGTTTGCTGCTATGAGTTTCGGCCTTTGCCTTGAGATCGGCTACATCCACGTTGCCGTCTTTATCACAGGCAACGACAACCACCTGCATTCCACACATCTGCGCAGACGCCGGGTTAGTACCATGGGCTGAGGACGGAATCAGGCAGATATTACGATGGCCTTCACCGCGACTTTCATGGAAACCGCGAATGGCCAACAGTCCGGCAAATTCACCCTGGGACCCGGCGTTGGGCTGCAGGGAAATGGCATCATAACCGGTAATGTTGCAAAGCATTTGTTCCAGGTCCTGGACCATCTCCAGGTAACCTGCGGCTTGTTCTGCCGGGGCAAAGGGATGCAACTCTGAAAACGCAGGCCAGGAAATTGGCAACATTTCCGACGCGGCATTCAGTTTCATGGTGCACGAACCCAGCGGAATCATGGCGCGGTCCAGGGCAATGTCCCTGTCAGCAAGTTTGCACAGATAGCGCATCATTTCTGTTTCAGAGTGATAGGTGTTGAAAACAGGGTGAGTAAGAATCTCATCCTGCCTCAATAGTTTCTGAGTAAGCGGTGAGCCAACCGTTTTTGGCAACGCACTGCACTCAAAAAGCGATATAAGCTCTTTCAGGTCTTTTTCCGTGGTTGTTTCGTCCAGCGAAATTCCAATGTGACTATCATCAATTTCACGCAAGTTTATTTGTAGCTTTCGTGCAGCCTTGTTAATCGAGGTTGTATCTTTTCCAGTGTCAATGGTGAGCGTATCGAAGTAACAGGAAGTGACAACCTTGTATCTTGTATCTTGTATCGTTGCCGCAAGGCAAGTTGTTAGGTGGTGAACCCGCTTTGCTATTCTTCTGAGGCCTTCAGGCCCATGATAAACCGCGTACATCCCGGCCATCACAGCGAGTAGCACCTGCGCAGTACAAATATTGCTCGTCGCCTTTTCGCGGCGAATATGTTGCTCGCGGGTTTGCAGGGCAAGTCGGCAGGCCGGGTTTCCATGCACATCAACAGAGACTCCCACAAGACGGCCGGGCAATGAACGTTTGTAATCTTCATGACAAGCCATGTAGGCGGCATGGGGACCGCCAAATCCCAGGGGCACACCAAAGCGTTGGGTACTGCCAACAACAACATCTGCGCCCATGGCGCCAGGAGATTTCAATAACACCAGGCTGAGAATATCCGCAGCCATCACTACCAGTGTGCCCTTGTCATTCAGGGTGGTGATCAGGTCAGAGTAATCCCTGACTTCACCACTGGCGCCCGGGTACTGAAGCAGTACGCCAAAACAATCATGGTCATGTACCTCATCGGGTTTGCCAATGATCAACTCATAGCCCATTGGTTCTGCACGAGTGCGCAGTACATCGATGGTTTGAGGAAAACAGTCTTCATCGATAAAGAATACATTGCCCTGTGCTTTGCTCATGCGTCGGCACAGGGTCATGGCTTCAGCGGCAGCTGATCCTTCATCCAGAAGAGAAGCGTTGGCAATGTCCAGGCCGGTCAGATCGCACACCATGGTCTGGAAATTCAGCAAGGCTTCCAGGCGACCCTGGGATATTTCGGGTTGGTAAGGGGTGTAGGCGGTATACCAGGCCGGGTTTTCCAGCAGGTTTCTCAGGATGACATTCGGGGTGTGACAGTTGTAATAACCCTGGCCGATGCAGGATTTGAAGACCTGGTTTTTTGTGGCTATATGCTGGAGTGCTTGCAGAGCTGAAGCCTCACTCATGGAATCTTCAAGGGCGAGCGCCTTATCCTGGTGAATGGTGTCAGGGACTACATCACTGATAAACGAGGCCATATCTTTATAACCCAGGCTCGACAACATCTCACGCTGTTCTTCCGGGTTAGGACCAATGTGGCGAAAAATAAAATCTTGTTTGCCAGAATCTGCTTCAGTCATAGTGTTTCACACGTTAACGCACAAAATTGTTTGGCACAAAAGGCAAAGGAGAGACACTAACGGGTAAAGGTTTGCCGCGCACTATTGCCTGAAATCGGGTGCCGGGTGCAGCCATCTTTGATTGTACATAGCCCATTGCGATGGGTGCATTTACACTGGGCCCAAAACCACCGCTGGTGACTCTGCCAATCTCATTACCAGAGGCATCGACCAGTTGTGCACCCTCTCTTACTGGTGCCCGGCCTTCTATCTTCAGGCCAACACGTTTTTCCCTGGTGCCCTGATTCAATTCATTCAGAATCACATCGGCGCCACAAAAGCCGCCTGGTCTGTCGCCATTATTCCTTCTGGCTTTGCTGATGCTCCAGGTCAGGTTGGCGGTAACAGGTGTAATTGATTCATCCAGGTCATGACCGCACAAGCACAGACCTGCTTCGAGCCTGAGGGTGTCGCGAGCGCCCAGCCCGATAGCTTGTACGTCATCGCTTTCCAGTAATTGCCGGGCGAAAGGTTCGGCTTGTGCTGCGGGAAGGGAGATTTCAAAACCGTCTTCGCCGGTATAGCCGGATCGGGTAACAAAGGCCGGGACACCATCTAGTTTCACATGGCAACCCTGCATAAAAGATAGTGATGTTATTTCCGGCAAGAGTTTTGCCAACACAGTTGCAGAGGCCGGACCTTGCAGTGCTATCAGCGCCTTGTCTTCCATATGCTCTATCCGCAGATCAGGTAATTTTTGTTGCAGCCAATGCAGATCAGCCTCCTTGCACGCCGCATTCACAACGCAGAAAAAGGTCTTTTCATCCCAGCGGCAGATCATCAGGTCATCCTTGATACCGCCGTTTTCATTGGTTAGCAGGGCATAGCTTTGCTTAAAAGGAGGCAGGCCAACGAGATCTACGGGAAGCAATTTTTCCAGTTTTTCTGCCGCATGATCGCCCTGAACCAGGACTTGCCCCATGTGTGAAACATCAAACAGGCCTGCTGCCTGGCGAGTATGTAAATGCTCAGCTTTTACACCGGCATATTGGACAGGCATGGAGTAACCTGCAAAAGGCATCAGGCGGGCATCAAGTTCACCATGTAAGGAATGCAGCGGGGTATGCTTTAGTTCTTTGGTGGGAGATACTGCCATCAGGAAGTACTTCTATTTTGTAAAAAATCTTGAATATTATAGTAATTATTGCAGGTGAAAGGATATCTGCAGGTATGTGGATAATTTACAGGAAAACATACACCTTTTCCCGAGAATTGAGTATGTTAGGCCCTTCCGAAAAAAAGACTAAAAATTTTGCTGATGGTGTTCTGGCATTATTCTTACCTGAAGCCCGGAACAGGAATATCAGTGGGTATCAAGCCATCCGTATTAATTAAAAATAGTTTTGGAGTAGAACCATGAGTGAAGAAGCCAAAGATGCCGGTAAAGACGTGGTATTGAAAATGTGGGGGCCGGAAGTGGCCGAGGCACGTGAAAAACGCGCGACAGATTTTAATCGTCCTTTTGAAGACCTGGTAAGCAGTTACTGCTTTGGTGAAGTCTGGACTCGTGAAACCCTGGACCCAAAAACACGCAGCATGATTACTCTTGCAGTGTTAACAGCATTAACAAAGCCCAATCAGCTTAAAGTGCATGTAAAAGGGGCGATTGCCAATGGGGTAAGCGTCGATGAAATTCGGGAAATTTTAATTCATAGTGCAGTTTATGCGGGGATTCCCTGTGGCGTTGAAGCGTTTAACGCGGCTAAGGAAGTTCTGGATGAAATGGGATTGGATAAAGGTTGAAGGTTGAAGGCTAAAGGCTAAAGGCTAAAGGCTAAAGGCTAAAGGACCAATTGTCCTATTTAGCTTTCAGCCTTCAGCTTTTAACCTTATTAATTTTAAAAGGAAAGTTGAATTGGAAGATGTAACAAATATTAAAGTTGGATTCATCGGTATCGGCAACATGGGCTGGCCCATGGCCATGAATATCCTTGAGGCGGGGTATAGTCTTACTGTGTTTGATCTGGATAGAGCCCGCAGTGAGAGTTTTGCAGTGGAATCCGGTGCGCGTTCTGCTGTCAGTCTGGCTGAGATGAAAGACATGGATTTTGTCGTGACCATGTTGCCTAACGGACATATTGTACGTGAGGTCCTGTTTGAAACAGAAAGCGGGGCTTTTATTAAAAACGTGCAAGCAGGTTGTATTGTTATAGATATGAGCTCATCAGAACCTACAGGGACTCGGGCTCTGGCAGAGGAACTGGGCGAACATAATGTCACCCTGATTGATGCACCCGTTTCTGGTGGTGTACCCCGCGCCAAACTTGCTACCTTGGCTATTATGATAGGATCGGATGACAACGAGGCGCTGGAAAAAAGCCGGCCCTTGCTGGAAACCATGGGTGGGCAATTGTTTGAAACAGGTGGCATTGGGGCAGGTCATGCGACCAAGGCGCTGAATAACCTGGTGGCAGCGACTTCATTTGTGGCGACTTCCGAAGCAATGTTGGCAGCAAAACGATTTGGGCTGGATCTTGGGACTTTCATAGATGTGGTTAATGTCTCTACCGGCCAGAACTTCATGACGGACAAGGTCATGAAAGATCATGTTATTGGAGAGCAGTATGCCACCGGGTTTGCAATGGGCCTGCTGGTCAAGGATGTCGGGATTGCTAACGAATTGTGTGAGGCAGTGAATATGCATGCACCATTATCAAAACTGGTTCACAAGCGCTGGCAGGAAGCACTGGACGTGAAAGGCTTTAGCGCCGACAATTCTGAAGCATTCCAGGTCTGGGACAAAGATAAGCAGGGTTAGGTAAAATCCATAATAATCAATTTGGAAAAAATGAATAAAAGCAGTGATGGATAAATTTCCTCTACAAATACGGCTCGGGCTGATTCTTGTAGTGTTTGCAATGTTTGCCATTATTGGTATTTTGCTCAGAGCAACAACGGTTGCCGATGAAAAGGTTGCGGAAGAGGTTGCCTCTGTTTCCACTTTGCTCGGCAGTATGTTCAGTATTTCTGATTTGGGCAGCAGCTCTCCTTTTGATCAGGATACCGAGCCTGCCTTTTTACGGGAGCTGGTTAGCCTGGAAAATATCAGGCATATAGATATCCGAATTTCTTCCGATAATGCGGATTACCCACAAGTCAATTTACCAGTACGCGAGAATATAAATGCGCCGGACTGGTTTGTTGCGCTGGTCTATTCCGAAAATGATGTTGAAATCATGACCTTCAGGCAAAGCAATGGTGATGAAATCAGCATTTATGTAGATCCCGGCGATGAAATCGAGGAAGTCTGGAGTGATGCCTTCAGTCGCATCTTTGGCACGCTGGCATTTCTATCCATACTCTTCGCCTTATTGTATTTCCTGGTGCGGCGCTGGATGAGTGAGCTGGATACTATTCATGAAGTATTGGACAACGTGGAGCATGGTGATTTCAGTCGGCGCATTCCAGCATTTAGTCTGCCTGAGTTTGTCCGCATAGGTGATCGAATCAATCATCTTGCATCTTCACTGGGTGCCAGCAAATCAGAAAACGAGCGACTGACGCGAAAAACCTTAACGGTTCAGGAAGATGAAAGACGCTTCCTGGCACAGGAGCTTCATGACAGTATGGGTCAATCAGTAAGTGCAATAAAAGCAATTGCTGTGTCTATTTCTGAAAGATTGAAGCAAACGGATCCTGTTAGCGCGGAAAGCGCAAAAAACATCCAGGACATTGCTGACAGTACGTACAAGAGCGTGCGTGACATGATGACCAGTTTGCGGCCGTCCATCCTTGATGAGCTGGGCTTGAATGAGGCATTGAAACAAATGGTGGACGACTGGAACGTGCATCATGAAGATACTTTTTGTCGCTTGTTGATCGAGGGTAATTACAGCAATTTGCAAGATGATTAGCAGATAAACCTGTACCGAATTGTTCAGGAAGTACTGACCAATATTTCCAAGTACGCACAAGCTGAAAATGTCAGTATTACTTTGTCTGGTAATGAAATTATTTCTCTGTTGATTATGGATAATGGTATCGGCTTTGCGATGAAGGACATGACCCAGAGCAAGGGGCTGACCGGTATTCATGACAGAGTGACACTGTTACAGGGTGATTTTCAAATCGATAGCAAACCAGGACACGGGGTATCCATCCAGATAGAATTCCCCCGCATTAATAGTTACAGGAGACGACTAGGTGACAGAAAGTACGATTAAAATAGTACTTGTCGATGATCATGCAGTGGTGCGTACTGGCTATCGACTGCTTCTGGAAAATGATCCTGGTATAGAAGTCATTGCTGAACTGGAGAGTGGCGAGCAAGCGAACCAGCAGGCGCGCGAACTGAACCCGGATGTTATTGTCATGGATTTGTCCATGCCGGGCATGGGCGGCCTTGAAGCGATTCGCCGAATCAAGGCAAAAAATCCGGAAATCAAAATACTGGTCTTTACCATGCATGACAATGTGTCCTTTGTGGAACATGCCATGGATGCTGGTGCGTCTGGCTATATCACCAAGAACAATGCACCAAATATTCTGATCCAGGCGGTGCGCCAGATTGCCACTGGTGAAAAATATATTGAACCCACTCTGGAAAATGAGATGAATGTTCAACACCAGCTGGGGAAAGGGTCAGCACTGTCCAATCTTTTGCATCGTGAATTCCAGATTTTTTGCCTGTTTGCAGAAGGCCTGAATGCTAACGATATTGCCACTGACTTGTCGCTGAGTGTTAAGACGGTGGCTAATTATCAGACGCAGATAAAAGAGAAGCTCGGAGTGAGCTCTACGACGGAACTCGTAAAGCTGGCGATAGCCAACGGGATTATTGAAATTTAAAAAAATGACGAGATACGAGTGGCGAGTGACGAGGGGCTTCAAGGAAAGAAGAATGTCAGAAGTAATTATTTTTACTTCACGAAAGGAAAAAGCTTGAAACGAAATTTTAATAAAACATCATTCTGTTCGCCACTCGCCACTCGCCACTCGCCACTCGTCACTCATCAAAAGGATGCCTCAGGATTATCGTCTCTTCCCGATCCGGGCCCGTGGAGATAATGTCTACTGGTGCTTCAATTTTTTCTTCGATGAAACGAATGTAGTTCCTGGCGTTTTCCGGGAGATCTTCCAGGGATTTGATTCCGAAGGTGGATTCTGACCAGCCTGGCAGTTCTTCATAGATGGGTTCCAGGCTGTCATAGATATCGAAGTTGGTCAGGCAGGACATGGAATTGTCCTCTATGCCTTTGTAGCCGGTGCAGACTTTTACTGTTTCCAGTCCATCCAGCACATCCAGCTTGGTGAGGCAGATACCCGATACAGAATTAATGCGAATGGACATTTTCAGGATTACAGCATCAAACCAGCCGCAGCGCCTGTTTCTGCCAGTAGAAGCACCCAGCTCTTTTCCTTTTGTAAACAACATCTCACCCACATCATCAAACAGCTCGGTGGGGAAGGGGCCGCTGCCAACCCGAGTGGTGTAGGCCTTGGTGATGCCCAGGACATAATCAAGATAGAGTGGTCCATAGCCACTTCCTGTAGCTGTACTTCCGGCAGTGGTATTGGAAGAGGTTACAAAAGGATAGGTACCATGATCCACATCGAGCAGAGCGCCCTGCGCGCCTTCAAACAAAATGTTTTCCCCGTTCTTGCGCGCGGTATGTAGCACTTCAATTGTGTCTGTCACCATTGGCCGGATGCGTTCACCCATGGCAAGACTTTCATCCAGAGTCTGTTGGAAATCAACGGCAGCCGCATGGAAATATTCCGTCAAAACAAAATTGTGATAATCCAGAACCTCCTCGAGCTTTTCGGCAAAATGTTTTGCATGCATCAACTCGCCCATGCGAATACCACGACGCGCGACCTTGTCTTCATAGGCTGGTCCGATGCCGCGACCTGTTGTGCCGATTTTGTTACTGCCACGTTTTGTTTCACGCGCCAGGTCGAGGGCTACGTGGTAGGGGAGGATGAGTGGACAAGCTGCACTAATTTTCAAACGATCGGCAACAGGGCCTGATCTGGCTTCCAGTTCGTCAATTTCCTTTAACAGGGCTTCCGGGGAAACAACGACGCCGTTGCCGATGATACAGGTAACGTCTTCACGCAAGATGCCTGAGGGCAACAAGTGCAAAACCGTTTTTTCACCCTCAATAACAAGCGTATGACCGGCATTATGGCCGCCCTGAAAGCGCACCACATTGCTGGCTTTGTCTGTCAGCAGGTCAACAATTTTTCCTTTTCCTTCGTCACCCCACTGGGTGCCGAGCACAACAACGCTTTTTCCCATTCTTAATCCTTGGATAGTTAGATGAGATTAATGAGTAATATTTCTATGGTGTTTTTAAGATCTGGTTACAGGGGCTTCGCCCGCCAATCGTTTCCGGTTTTAACCAGTTCATGGTCACAGCCCATGTCAGCCGCTGTTTCGTTTTGCCCTTTAAAGGCACTGATGACCTGCTGACCTTCCTCACGCAGAGATGAAACTGCTATAGCCAGTGCCGGGTCATCATCTGCAGGAGCAAATATCTTCATAGGAGCTTTAAATTCGGATGCCCCCTGTGCCAGCAAGATCTTCAGGTCAGCATCAAAGCCCGTCGCAGCTCGTGCTCTGCCAAACACTTTGCCGATATCATCGTAACGTCCGCCATTGGCAATAGCTTCACCATAACTGGAGACATAGGCCGCAAAGACCACACCAGTGTGATAGTCATAACCGCGTAATTCGCCCAGATCGAAATACAGGGATTGATCCGGGAAGTTCTGCTGAACCGCGGCGGCAATTTGTTTCAGCTGTTCAATGCTTTGTGCGATTTCAGGTGCCTTGCTCTTGATCTCTTTGGCGGCGCGATCCAGAACACTAATGTCACCATGTAACGTAGACAGGCTCACGATATTGTTGATCAGGGTCTTGTCTGCCCCGGCATCACCAAGCAGTTGCTCGATCTCGGAAGCGGATTTTCTTTGCAAGGCAGCAAACAGCTTTTGCTCCAGGTCTTCATCAAGGTCTGCTGCCAATATCAGGCTGCGATAAATCTGAATATGGCCAAGAGCAAGCTGGGCATCCTTGATGCCGGCCAGTCCGAGTGTGCGTAACATCAGGCTGATGACTTCAATATCGCTTTCAATGCCGCTATGACCATAAAGCTCTGCACCGATAATGAGCGGGCTGCGAGAACTCAGTAAACTTTGTGGCGTGGTATGCAGCACACTGTCGGCATAACAAAGACGGGTAGGGACATCACGCTGCAAGACATGGGAATCAATACGGGCGGCCTGGGAGGTAATATCAGCGCGCACACCCATGCCGCGGCCAGTTAGCTGGTCGACAATCTTGAAAGTTTGCAGCTGTAATTCATTGCTTGGCAGGATGAGGAGGGAATCGAGAAATTCGATGAGTGGCGTCATAACCAGCTCATATCCCCAGGTGCTGTAAAGGTCCAGAATTTCCCGGCGCAGGGTTTCCAGCTGGTTTGCCTGTGGCGGCAAAATTTCATCAACGCCGTCTGGTAGCAACCAGCGGTTTGGATTTGTCATGCTACAACCTAGTTAATAAAATACAGTGGCCTATTTAAAAAGATACCTGGGTCTAGTTAAAAAGGTACAGGAGTACCAGGCCTGCAATCATACTACCCAACCCCATCAAGCGCAGGGCTGAGTTCTCAATCCCGGCCAGGCTGGCCACAAGTTGGCGCCAACGACCTGGATATAAAAAAGGGATTATACCTTCTATTACCAACATAAGGCTGAAAGCGATGCCGATTTCACGCCACATAGCTGTCAGCTACTCTTCTGTCTGAATACTTTTGGTCAGGTACCTGAAAAATTCGCTATCGGGACTGACTATCATTACATCACTGCTGTCATTAAAAGTAGAGATATAAGCATTCAGACTACGAGTGAATTCGTAAAACTCGGGGTCCTTGTTAAAGGCGCTTGCATAGATTGCCGCTGCTTCAGCATCACCTTCACCGCGGATCAATTGTGCGTCCCGGTAAGCCTCAGCTTGAAGGACCACACGTTGGCGATCAGCATTTGCCTCGATGCCTTCCTGCATTTCACGGCCAGTGGAACGCAGTTCCTGGGCTTCTTCCTGGCGCTCGGTATTCATGCGCTGGTAGACGGACTGGCTAACATTCTGTGGCAAATCAATTTTTTTCACCCGGATATCTACCACTTGAATACCCAATTCATCCTGGGTGATCAAATTGAGATTGGTAGTAAGTTCCGTCATCAGGGAGTCGCGTTCACCGGAGACTACTTCATGCACTGTGCGCTCACCAAACTGGTTGCGCAGGCCGGTATTGATACGTTGGGCCAACAGATTGTTGGCAGTGTTTTCATCTCCCGACGTTGACCGGTAGTAATCGGCCACGTTGTAAACACGCCACTTGGCATAGGAATCCACTTCCAGATATTCCTTTTCAGCAGTCAGGTAGCTCTGCGTAGGTGCATCAAGAGTCTGGATACGGCCATCAAATTTACGCACGGTATGTACGCCGGGTATTTTATAATGCAGGCCAGGTGTTACATCAAAATTGGTGACTTCTCCAAAGGTGAGCAGCACTGCCCGATCGATTTCGCGAACCACGTACAAACAGTTGTAAGCGATAATCAGGACAAGAGATAAACCTACCAAGGTAAAGAGCGTTGAATTCTTCATCGATTAGTACTCCTTACTGGTGCTGTGCGGGGTGCGGCGTTGTTCAGATTGCGTAATTGCAGGTCTGAACCTCCTTCAAACGAACCAGTCACTTCCGGAATACGCTGCCGGTTAGTCTGGATGATCTGGTCAAGGGGCAGCACCATCATGTTATTGCCGTTGCCTTCCACATCAATCATGACTTTTGAGACGTTGGACATGACTGTTTGCAGCGCATCAATGTAAAGCCTTTCACGGGTGACTTCCGGTGCTTTCTGGTATTCCACCAGTAATTGTTCAAAACGCTGGGCTTCACCTTCGGCCTGGGCAATGACCTGTTCCTTGTAGGCATTGGCATCGGCCAACTGGCGCAAGGCATTACCACGAGCCTGGGGTACAACGGTGTTGGCATAGGCTCTGGCTTCGTTCTGGAAAGACTCGCTGTCTTCGTCTGCCTTGATGACATCGTCAAAAGCATCCCTGACCTGTTGCGGTGGCAGGGACTGGTCAATATTCACCTGGCTGACGGTAATGCCCGTGCCATACAGCTCCATGTAATCCTGCAGACGCACCATGGTGTCCTGGGCGATCTGCTCACGGCCGGTTGTAATAGCATTGTCCATGGTAGAGCTGCCGACTATATGGCGAATGGCAGATTCTGCCGCATGCTGGAGGGAAATTTCCGGATCTTCCACTTCCAGAAAATACTTTCGGGCATCAGTGATGATGTATTGCACGGACATGGTGATGTCTATGATGTTGTCATCTTCGGTCAACATGGTGTTGCTGAAGTCCCGGTCGTAAACACGGGTGACATTGATAAGAGTGACTTCATCAACCAAAGGGGGATTCCAGTGCAGTCCAGGCTGGACCACTGACTCCTGGGCAACGCCGAAGCGTAGCACCACTCCACGTTCCTGTTCGTCAACCGTATAGAAGCCGGCACCAACCCAGATGATGGCGAGAATTATCAGTACGCCAACCACGAGTCCACCAGACAGGGTGTCGCCACCCTCCTGGCCGCCATTGCCATTGCCACTGCCACCACCGTCAAAAAGGCCGCTGATTTTTTTTATGAAGGAATTGATCATGTCCTCAAGATCTGGAGGACCCTGTTCATTGTTACTGGGTCGATTACTCCAGGGATCGTCCTTTTTGTCATCGTTGTCTGGTTCGTTCCAGGCCATCAATATCTCCTGATTCCGGGCGTTAATGGAATCCAGTTGGTCGAAAAATGGGTTGTAAGTTTGTTCAAGCGCAGGGCGCGATTTTAACGAATATTCAAGGTTATTAACACAGGTTTTGAGTTGCTGAAGGCTGCAGGAGCTGCAAAAAAGCCACAATCCAGGGGGATTGATTCAGAAAATCGCTGTCTTCGGAGGAACGTCGTTGTTCTTTTTAACCGAAGACTCATCATGGCCCTGTTCAGAGTAATCTTCAAGGGAAATATCAGGATCCTCCACTTCACTGCCTTGCAGCTGCTTTAACAGATAGGGCGCCGGGTCCAGGCCAGCATCCTGCGCGAGCCTGATAAAGTCCTTTTTGGGGAGTCTGAGGTCAAGTTGGATATTCCCATGCTCATCCGAGTTTTCAGCCTGCACAACACCCAACTGGTAGAGCCGGGCCCGGAATTTCGCCTGGTCAGGTTTCAGATCCAGCTGTGTTTCAATCATGTCTTCCCCCAGAACATCGCTAATGGCCTGCAGTAGTTCATCCTTGCCGGCACCAGTGCTGGCAGACACCCAGACACGCCAGGGCTTGCCATGTTCATCCCGGTCAATCATCGCTTTCTGATTGTCCAGCAGGTCGATTTTGTTATATACCAACAGAGTAGGTATTTCATTGGCGCCTATCTCGGCAAGCACACTATCTACTTCTTCTTTCAATACCTGGTGTTCGTCGCTATGGCAGTCAATAACATGCAATAGCAGGTTAGCCTCAGTAGTTTCTTCCAGGGTGGCACGAAAGGCATCGACCAGTTGATGAGGCAGTTGGCGGATAAAGCCTACTGTGTCTGCCAGGATGGCCGGACCCAGATCGGGCAAATCAATACGCCGCAGTGTGGAATCAAGTGTCGCAAACAATTGGTCAGCAACGTAGATATTTGATTCACTCAGGCAATTAAACAGAGATGACTTGCCGGCATTGGTGTAGCCCACCAGTGAAATAGTCGGGACTTCGGCACGCTGACGGGCACGACGACCCTGATCACGCTGCTTTCTTACCTTGGCCAAAGCTTTGTTAACGGCCTTGATACGACCACGCACCAGACGCTGGTCAATTTCCAGTTGAGTTTCACCCACACCACGCATGCCGATACCACCTTTTTGCCGGTCAAGGTGAGTCCAGCCACGAACCAGCCGGGTTATGGAATGTTGCAACTGTGCCAGTTCAACCTGCAGCTTGCCTTCATAGGAGCGGGCACGCTGGGCAAAGATATCCAGGATCAGACCGGTACGGTCAAGGACGCGGCATTGCAGGGTCTTTTCCAGGTTACGTTCCTGGCTGGGTGTTAAGGGGTGATCAAACAGAACAACTTCTGCCTCGTGCAGCCTGATGATTTGTTCTATCTCTTCCAGTTTTCCGCTGCCAATAAAATAACGCGCGTTGGGAGATTTGAGTTTGCCTGTGACAATTTCCACTGGACATGCTCCCGCAGAAAGCGCAAGTTCTTCAAATTCCCTGGGATCAGGGCATTCCTTTTCACTGTCCAGGTGTAATTGGACAAGGATGGCTAATTCACCACTTTCGGGACGTTCAAAAAATATAGCAAGACCTCAGTGAGCCGGTCTGCAAAGAAGCGCAGGGCTCGGTTAGAAACTCTCGGTTAGCAACTAAATAGCGTTGCCGGCCGTGTCTTCCTCATCGGGTGCAGTTTCACCCTGTACGGGGACGCGCACTTGCCGGTTTGGAACCACAGTAGAAATGGCATGTTTGTATACCATTTGGTTTACAGAGTTTTTCAGAACAATAACGAATTGATCAAAGGATTCAATCTGGCCCTGAAGTTTGATGCCGCTTACAAGATATATTGCCACAGGGACTTTTTCCTTGCGCAGTACATTCAGGAAAGGGTCTTGTAGTGAATGCCCTTTTGACATGGTTTCTCTCCAGCTATTAGTATTATTATAAAAGCCTCTACATATACGGAATCCAATTCCGATCGGATGATTATAGTGCTTGTTGTTTACCTACAACCAGTTATTGCGGCACTTGCTTGAATTTTCAAGCACTTATTCACAATATTTTCACTTTCACTGTCCAATTCGATATCAACCCTGTGTAAATTCGGCCAGCTTCTGAGCCAGGTTAATTGGCGCTTGGCCAGTTGGCGGGTTGCAGCAATACCTTTTGCAATCATGGTGTTGTAATCGTATTGGTCATCCAGATAATCCCAGATCTGCCGATAACCAACGCTGCGAATCGCCGGCAGGTTACAGTCAAGATCGCCTCTGTTAAACAATTCTTTCACTTCATCGACAAAACCTGCCTCAAGCATTTGATGAAAACGCGTTTCAATCTGTTGGTGAAGGGTCGATCTTTCCGGTGGGTGAATAGCAATAAAGACCAGGTTGGACATCGAAGGCGGCAGCTTTGGTTTGCCGGTTTTCTCACTCAGGTGGTGTTCGGTCATGGTGACGCCTGTGCTTTCGTAAATTTCCAAAGCCCTTTGCAGGCGTTGGGGGTCATTGGGATGAATGCGCGCCGCTGATTCCGGGTCGACTGCATTGAGGCGATCATGCACGGCCTGCCAGCCTTGTGCTTCGGCGAGATCAAGTATTTGTTGGCGAATTTCCGGGTTGGCTGATGGCATGCTGGCCAGTCCATCACGAAGTGCTTTGAAGTAGAGCATGGTGCCACCAACCAGAAGGGGGTTTTTACCGCTTTGCAGGATTTCTTCGGTGGCGGCTATGGCATCTTTGCGGAATTCGGCTACGGAATAAGGATCGGCCGGGTCCCGAATATCCACCAGGCGGTGTGGAATTTCGGCAAGGGTTTGTTTGTCCGGTTTGCCAGAACCAATATCCAGGCCGCGATAAACCAGCGCCGAATCCACGCTGATAATTTCAAAATCATGATGACGCGCCAGTTCCAGCGCGATAGCAGTTTTCCCGGCGGCGGTGGGGCCCAAGAGGCACATGATCGGGGGTGATGATTGTTTCTCTGACAAAGTCGTATTCGTTTGCAGTTATTTTATTTGAAAAGATACAGGATACAGGATGCAGGATACAGGTGGTCGGGCTTCAGCGTTTCAGAATAGTTCATCTTGTATCTTGTATCCTGTATCTTGTATCCCTTAATTAATCATAAGTAAAATTTTCAGGAAAACTGATAAGAAATTCGCACTATGAGTTCTAGTTTACCCATTGGTGTCTTCGATTCCGGCGTCGGCGGCTTGTCCATACTGGAGAAGATTCACCAGCTGCTCCCTGACGAACCCCTGATTTATGTCGCCGATTCGGCGAATGCACCTTATGGCCCCAAAGGGGATGACTACATTATTTCCAGAAGCTGTGAAATTGTGGACTTCTTCATCGATCAACCGGTTAAGGCTGTTGTGGTGGCCTGTAATACGGCAACGGCCTCTGCAGTAAGTACTTTACGCGAAAACTATTCTGTTCCTATTATTGGTATGGAGCCAGCCATCAAGCCGGCGGCAGAGCTGAGTCGTGCGGGAATTATTGGTGTGCTCGCTACAGAAGGGACCCTGGCCAGTGATAAATTCGTTGATCTTAAAAGCCAGTTTGACGGACAGGTGGAAATCATCAACATCCCTTGCCCGGGTCTGGTCGAGCATATTGAGCAGGTTAACCTTGATGAAGCTGCCATCACTGCCTTGTTACAGGAATATATTCTGCCGTTGAAAGCAAAAGGTGTGGATACACTGGTACTGGGCTGCACCCACTACACCTTGATTATTGAACAGATACGGGAAGTTGCTGGCGAGGCTATTGCCATTGTTGATACTGACGATGCTGTTGCCAGAAGACTTGCCAGTGTGCTGGTAGAAAATGCTTTGCTTTCTGATACGAAGGGGGGCATCCGTTTTTACTCCAGTGGTAATCCCCGTGAGCAGCAGCAATTGATTTCCCGATGCTGGGGAAAAGCCATCAGTGTAGATCCTTTTTCCTGATTTGAATTCAGATAAAAACTGCACCAAATAACAAAGCTGCTCAGTTCTTCATTTAAACCAGTTGAGTTAGAATCGGATCGAAAACAGCAGTCTCAAATGAACACAGTGATAAACATGCGAATATTCACCCTGGTTATTTTAATAATCCTGCCCAGGATCACGCTTGCTCAAGACGGCGCTTTGCCCGAAGAAATCCAGGTCATTGGTGAGCGCTCTGTGCAACAACTGCGTCTGCAAATGTGGGATAGCGAGAAGGCAGCGTATGAAATTTTTAATGAATTCAATGATGACGAGCGCTTCACCATTCATTGCCGATTGCATGAGCCTACTGGCTCCCTCATCAAAAGGCAGGTCTGTACCACTGAATTTGAAATCGAAGCCTCCAGCATGCACGCGCAGGATTTTCTTTCAGACATGTGCCGTTCCCGTTGTTTCGGTGGCGGCCCCTCCAATAGCTACAATATCAACCGCGCCGAAATGGTGGCGCGTCAGCAACAGGAATACAAAGCAAAAATCAGGGAGGTTGCTGAGGAACATCCCGAATTCCTGCAAGCCGTCATTCGCTTCACCGAAATAAAGCAGCGCTATGAAAATGAAACAAGAACCGGGGGCGAATAGAAAACAGGGGACAGTGACTTTAATTATAGGTATTTGGAATAGCACCAAGTGAATTAAAGTCGCTGCCCCCCTTAATTTCAAAAAATCGGATATGAATTCAGAGAAAATAGATATCTGGGTGCAAGTAATCGGGATGGCCGCAGTTGATTTTTGTTGGCCTGGAAATGCAACAGGATCAGCGCCTGGTGAGATCCGAGCTTGGTTCGCAATCATTTGAAAACAGCGTGGCGCTTGAACTTGTTGCTGCGGATCCTGCTATGGCTTCTGCATTTTTAATTATGCAGGAACGACCTGAAGATCTAACGCCGGAACAAGAAATACTAGTTAACAGTGTTTTATTCTCAGCAAAGCTCTTGATGAACCGTGAGTGTTATTTGGTCAATAGAAATGTATTTGTTGAATGTGAAGGTTTGGTGCGAAGCATGGCAGCCAGATATTTTAGTAATGACTATGCGCAATTCTGGTGGAAAAATGATCCGTTATTGAGACAAACGAACGGCTATCTTCCTGCCTGGGTGGACGAAGAGATTGAAAAAGTCGCACCAAATAAAGAATAACTAATTAAGGGGACAGTGACTTTAAATCACTTAAAGTCACTGTCCCCTTAGAAATAACTTATCCAGATCTGCAAGGCTCATCTGGGTCCAGGTGGGACGTCCGTGATTGCATTGCCCTGAGCGTTCTGTTCTTTCCATATCTCTCAATAAGGAATTCATCTCAGGAATGGTGAGTTGCCGGTTTGCCCTTACAGAACCATGACAGGCCATGGTGGAAAGGATTTCATCCCGATGGGCCTCGATACGGTCGCTGCTGCCATGTTCGACAAAATCTGACAACACATCCCTCACCAGCTGTTCTACATCAGCACTTTTCAGGATCACAGGGATCTGGCGAATGCTCAGGCTTTCCGGGCCGATTCTGTCAATACCAAGACCTAACAGCTCAAGGGCATCACGATTGGTCTCGGCACAATCAGCTTCTCCCTCACTGACGGCTATTGAAACCGGGACCAACAAGGGCTGGGACTTGATACCTGTCTCACTCATTGCCGACTTCATGTATTCATACGTGATGCGTTCATGGGCGGCATGCATATCGACGACCACCAGGCCGTATTCATTTTGCGCGAGGATGAAAATGCCATGCAGTTGGGCGATGGCGAAACCCAGGGGTGGAATTTCTGCATCCTCTGCAAAATTAACTGCTTTACCTTGAGCAGGATTGCGGCTTCCTGAATCCTCTTGCAAGAAAGAAAGATGAGAACGAATTTCCTCGCGTGATACCTGACCTCTATCGGAAAAGGAACCTGTACCTGATTCTGTATAGCGCATAGTGGATTGCTGGTAGGCACTTGCCGGTTCTTCTATGGCCGCCATACCAGGGGAAGTTGCCAGCCGGTCTTCAGGACGGACATTGGCAAGGGAACGGTGCAGAGCACTGAACAAAAAATCATGTACCAGCCGACTGTCACGGAATCTGACTTCGTGTTTGGTGGGATGCACGTTGACATCCACCAGTGTGGGATCCAGTTCCAGATACAGGACAAATGCCGGATGTCGGCCGTGATAGAGCACGTCTCTGTAAGCCTGCTTGATGGCATGGGTAACCAGCTTGTCACGGATAGCGCGTCCATTGACATAAAAATGCTGCAGGTCAGCCTGTGAGCGGGAGAAGGTAGGCAGGCTAACCCAACCCCACAGCCGAATGCCGTTGGCTTCCATGTCGATGGCAACGGAGTTGTCCATAAAAGCGGGCCCGCAAATTTGTGAGACGCGGCGTTTCTGATCTGACTCACTCTCTGCACGTTCATAGCGGTGCACGGCACGCTGATTGTGTTGTACGTTGAAACCGACATCAAATCGGCTCAACGCCTGGCGCTTGATCATGTCGTCAATACGTTTGTATTCGGTTTGTTCGGTACGTAAAAACTTGCGCCGCGCTGGCGTGTTAAAAAAGATATCTCTCACTTCGACATTCGTACCAGGGGGGTGCGCCGCCGGGCTGACTTTGGCATCCATGTCACGGCCTTCCGTTTCAACCTTCCAGGCTTCGGTGGCATCAGGGATGCGTGAAATCATGGTCAGGCGTGAGACGGAACTGATACTGGCCAGGGCTTCACCACGAAAGCCCAGGGTAGTGACTTTTTCCAGATCATCCAGCTCAGCGATCTTGCTGGTGGCATGTCGATTAAGGGCTAAAGGCAGGTCATCTTTTTCAACACCAACGCCATTGTCTCTAATCCGGATGAGTTTGATGCCGCCTTTTTCCAGGTCGATATCAATTCGATCTGCGCCTGCATCGAGACTGTTTTCCAGTAGTTCCTTGACCACGGATGCGGGTCGTTCGACCACTTCACCGGCAGCAATCTGGTTGCTCAGGCGCTGGCTTAGAAGACGTATGCGAGATCTGTTCTTCGCTGAAGAGTTAACAGGAGTGCTAGCAGGCATGAAAAGCTTTTCGGGTTAATTGTTCAGTCTAACTAGACGGAATTTTTATTGTTTGTCCTACCCGAATGGTATCACTATTTAATTGATTGGTTTCGCGGATTCGCTGTAAAGAAATGGAATAATCCTGGGCTATTTCTGACAAGGTTTCGCCCCGGGCAATAGTGTGCTCCAGATAACTGATTGCTGCCGGACTCACCAGGCCGTTGGGAATAGTCAACTGTTGACCAACATGAATGGTGTTTGAGCTCATGTTGTTAGCCAGTTTCAAATTGGCCATGGATACATTGAAGCGTTGCGCAATTTCCGACAGGGTATCGCCGCGGCTGACCGTGTAGCTTACGGGTGCGCCACCGTTTTCCTTTTGCCATGCTACGTAGGTACCGCGCGGGGGTGTCTCATAAAACCACGAGGTAATACCATTGACGATGGCAGCAGCAAAGCGCTGACGCCAGGCACTTGAATCCAGGTTCTTCGCATCTGTGGGGTTGGTGATGTAACCGGATTCCACCAGCAGGGAAGGAATATCAGCACTGCGCAGGACTACAAAATTGGCTTGTTCAACAGTGGTGCGGCGCATGCGGGTGACATTGCCCAGTGATGAAATGATTTTCTCGCCTGCTTCCAGGCTGGCGGCAATACTGGCGGTCATGCTCAGATCCAGCAAAACGCTGCGCAGGACTTCGTCCTTGTCATCCAGACTCACCTTGCCCACGCCGCCGATGAGGTCGGCGGCATTTTCTTTTTCCGCCAGCAGGCGGGCCTGTTCACTGGTAGCGCCACGCTGGGAGAGGGCGTAAATCGTTGCCCCGCGGGCAGAGCTGCTCTTATAAGAATCGGCATGTATGGCAATGAAAAAATCAGCGTTGTTGCTATGGGCAATGCGTGTGCGCTCTTTCAGCGTCATCCCGTAATCCCCGTTGCGCACCATGACTGCCTTATAACCAGGCGTGTTCTTAATTTGCTTTTCTACTTCCCGGGCAATGGCCAGGGTGACCTTTTTTTCCTGTAAGCGGTTGGCGCCAATAGCGCCTGGATCTTCTCCGCCGTGACCCGCAGAAATTGCTACGACGATATCCCGTTTCAGGTTATCAACTTCTTCGCTGGAGCGCCGCACGACTGGCGTGCTGGTGCTGGTGCTGTTACCACCCTGGTCATAAAAGTCGATGACCAGCCTGTTGCCGTATTGCTGGTTTGGTTCAAGGAGGAAGGAGCGCGGTTGTGCTTTGCTATGCAGGTCAAATACCACCCGGAAATCTTTACCATCACGGGGAGCACTGCGAATAGTGGCGATGGGTGTGTCACTGAGATCCAGGGAAGCAAAATCGGCTTTCAGATCGGCGTTGGTCAGATCAACAACAATGCGGTCGGGATTTTCCAGGCTGAAGACCTGATGCTCCACAGTTTCACTGAGGTCGAAAACCAGGCGGGTATATTCAGGTGCGCGGTAGGCGCGGACATTTTCCACAGAGGCAGCATTGACCACTGTAGTAGTCAGCCACAAACATAAAGCTATGTCTCTCACCAGCGTGATTTTCACCAGCTTTACCCGATAGTGTTTCTATAAAAGGCATAATTTACAGTTATTTAGGCTATATATCTACTATAAATTCTAGTATTTTTGACGAGTGGCACACTTTTGTTCACAGAGAAAAATTCAGTCTCTGGCAAATTTGTTCCCCCAGGGGGGTATGAGGGCTTAGTGAAATCTCTCGGCCCCTTTCCTGGCCTCGGGTAAGCAGGGAGAGTGATATTTCAAGATCAACTGGTGGCAGGATCCCAAAGGCTTTTTCCGGCCATTCAATCAGTACCAGTGATTCGGTGTTCAGGTAGTCCCAGAGCCCTATAAACTCCAGTTCTTCCGGGTCTTCCAGACGGTATAAATCAAAATGGTAAATAAGAGAATTACCCAGTTCATAGGGTTCAACCAGCGTATAGGTGGGGCTTTTCACAGCACCGGAATGGCCGAGAGATTGGATGATGCCGCGGCTCAGGGTGGTTTTTCCAGTACCCAGGTTGCCGCTCAGGGTGAAGAGACCCTGCCCATGACAGGCATCAGCCAGGGCTTGACCAAAGGCCACCGTGGCCGCTTCATCAGGAAGGAAAATAGTAATACTCATTGCGATATCAGGGATTCACCAGTTGGCGAATGGGGTCAAGTAAATCGGATGCCAGCATGCCGCGTTCACCCTGGGCTTTAGCCTGCAAATCCGCGGCAAGGCTATGTATGCACACGCCGAGCCGCGCACTGTCGGCAAGGGAAAAGCCCTGAGCCAGCAAACCACCGAGCACACCACTGAGGACATCGCCCATCCCGCCGGAGGCCATTCCAGGATTGCCGTGTGCACACAGATCTGTCTGCTGGCGCTGGCCCTGGGTGTAGCACACCAGGGTTCCGGCTCCCTTGAGAATGGCGATGCCGCCAAATTTTTCCTGCAATTGGCTCGCAGCTTTACTGCGGTCTGACTGGATATCCCTTGTAGAACAGTCCAGTAGCCGGGCAGCTTCACCCGGATGGGGCGTGATAATGATGTCATTCAATGCAGCCAATTCTGTAGTGCCCAGGCCCTGGCTGACAAGGTTCAGGGCGTCAGCATCCAGCACCAGCGGTACCGGGTTTTCAGCCAGGTTTGCCAGGGTAAGTTTCAGGCAAACCTGGGACCAGTCGCTTTGTCCAAGGCCGGGGCCAAGCACAACGACGGATGCTTTCGGAAGCAGACCGACCAGATCTTCGCTGTCTTCAACAGCTTTCACCATGAGTTCAGGGCAGCGGGAAATAAAGGCAGCACTATGAAAGGCATGGGTAGCAACGGACACCAAACCAGCGCCACTACGGGCAGCGCTCATGCCGGCAAGCAGGGCGGCCCCGCCAAAGCCTTTGTCACCACCGATGACCAGTACATGACCAAAGTCACCTTTATGGGCATCCGGTGTGCGCCGGGACAACTGGTGTTTGATGGCGTCGTATTCAATCTTGCGTGGATTACTGGCCATGGGTTTCCTGTCTGATGGTAGTGTAATTGCAGTAAGTATAGAGGCTTGTGCCCGAGAGCAGAAACAAGAATAAACAGCCTGCATAAAAAAAGGCCCGCGTTCTACGGGCCTTTTTAAATCTTGTTCTGTTCCTGGATGCGCAGGATTATTTTTATTGTTGTTAGTTTTTTAGTTGTTATTAAGAGTTGTTAGTTGCTGTGTCGTTTGCCCAGGGTAATGTGACGTGGGCCTGATGTAGCAACCTGGCCGCTGACACCAAGAGGGATTTCCTGGATTTTTCCACCTGAAGAAAGGAAGGCTTCGACCTGATCATCAATTTTAATTCTGGAAAATTCGTCAGACTGTTCTTTTACTGGTTTGCTTTTAACTCGTTTTGCACTAGCCATAATGATCCTTGTTTATTTATTTAAAACATTTTTCTTATGATTTGATGTGACTGATAGACAGGCTGATTGAGATAGCCTGATCAATAGTGCGCTTACTTCCCCTTAGAAAATGCAGCGCGGTCGGCCATTATAGAGGGTTGGGGCTTTTTATTCATGTGCAATAGAAAATTACCGGCTCCTCGTACAGAGACACAAACCAGAAAATGCCATCTGATGACCCGGGTGTTGCCAGAATTGTATGGTGAAAAGGGTGCTTTAGCGGGATGTGGTTGCCAGGCGCAGTGCGAGGCCTATAAATATCAGCCCTGCCATCCGGTTGAGTAATAACTGTGCTCGCTCCGAAGTTTTCAGGAGGTCAGCAATAATCCCTGCCATACAGGCAATGGCAATAAACATCACCAAGGCGATAATTATAAAAATCAAGCCCAGCAAGAACAGTTGGCCGGTCATATTGCCGGCACTGGGATCTGCAAATTGCGGCAGAAAAGCGAGGAAAAAAATAGCTACTTTGGGGTTGGACAGATTCATGATAATACCCCGCCGATAGAGCGTAGTTGCGTCCGGTAACTCCTGCTCTTTATCATCAATCCTGTTGACCGATGCCCTGAAAGCAGACCAGGCGAGGAACAAAAGGTAAGCGGCCCCGACCAGTTTTAGCAGGGTGAATGCAGTGACACTGACCATGAAAATAGCCGCCACCCCGAGGGCAACAGAGCTGGTATGTACTATGAGCCCGGTACATAAACCCAGGGTAATCAGAATTCCAGAGCGGCGGCCGTATAAAGCTGACTGGGTTAAGACAAAAATATTGTCCGGCCCCGGAGCCAAGGTCAGCAATGTAGACGCGATAATAAAAGTGATTAAGGCTTCCAAACTCATGGCTGGACCGGTTTAGTCGTGATGACCAATTTCACCTTCGGTAAACAGAGCCTCTTTCAGTTCCTTGTCAAAGACCGCGTCCTGGCGCCGAATCCATTCCAGAGTCATGGCTGCATGTGCCTTTTCTTCGTCCCGGTTGTGGGCGAGTATTTTTTCAGGTCAGGGTCTTTGCAGGCATCAACGCGCTGGTTATACCAGTCGACCGCTTCCAGCTCTTCCATTAATGAAACGATTGCCCGGTGCATGTCTTTGGTTTCGTCACTGAGGTCTTCTGCCGCTTCATGGAATCCTTCATTAGCCATTGGATATTCTCCTTAAAAAAATTTGTGGAAATAACAGGACGTTTTACAAACGCCATGCCGGATGACGCTTCGCTCTTCCGGCCTACAATATTTTCAATTTTAATGTAGGCCGGAAAAGGCCCTCAGGCCGTCATCCGGCAGGGTTAAAATCCTGCAATGAGATTGATTAGTGCTGCCTGGCCTTTTTTATTGGCCTCAAGGCAGCGCGCCAGGGCCTCTTCAAGTTGGTCGGCATGATCTACTTTCTCGCCATGACCGCCGCACGCTACCATGATCTGGTCAAACTCCGGGGTGTCACCCAGCGATACCAGCGGCATAATGTCTTCTTTTGAGGCCAGACCATCCGGGTACATGCCCAGTGTGGAACGATGTACCGCATGCCAGCGAGCATTATTCATAACGATGGTTGTTGTTGCTATGCCATGCAATTTAGCCGTGTGATGCGCCGCGGTCGGGCAGCCAAACATGTAGGAACCATCACCAACTACCAAAATAACATTCTTTTCCGGGGCGCCCATCTTGGCACCAAGCGATGCGCCAAGACCAAAGCCCAGTCCGCCGGCCAGGGAAGAGGACAGGTAGCTGCGGGGCTGATCCATGTCCAGAAATTGGAGAGGCACCCCCAATTCGTTTACCACAACCGTGTTGTCGTCTTTTAATTTATTAATGCAATGCGCGACCCAGACCGGACTGACCGGCGAAGTACCGACTGCTGCCTCCAGGACTTTGGCCAGACCGGCTTTCCTTTCCATGTCCATGGCCTGTAACAGGGTAATACGTTGTTCCTGTTTTCCGGCTTCCTGTTTACAGGCTTCTTCAAGGGCGTCTTCCAGTTTGCACAGAGCAATGGAAGAAGAACCACTGATAGCCAGATCCATTTCAAAGCCTCGAACCGGGTAGTTACTGAAAAAAGGATCAGGGCCGATATGAACCAGCTTGGCATCCTTGCGTGGTGTAACCGCACTGGGCCACCAGGGCACTTCACAATCCAGAGCCACAATGACATCTGCTTTTGCTATCGCTTCAGCAGGATGAATGCCGATAAACATCGGATGTTGTAAGGGGATATTCAGCTCCCGTGCACCGGGCTCACCCGGAACTGCTACGCCTATACCGAAGGTTTCGGCAATACGGGTCAGTTTTGCGACGTTAGCTGGATCTCGCCCGGTACAGGAAGTAATAATCAGGGGGAATTCCGCCTGGGCAATATACTCTGCTGTTTGTTTGATGGCCTTGGTGGATGGCGCGGCAATGGAGGCGCCAAGGTCACGGGCACGTGCTGGCGCAGGTTGGGTTTGCGTCAGATCGCCCAGGACCTCACGGGGCATGCACAAATACACAGGCCCCCTGGGTTCGGTCATGGCGATATCCAATGCGCGACCAACAATTTCTTCCGGTGGCTGGCCAGGGCGCAGCTCATAATCCCATTTCACGTATTCGCGCAACATACCGCCCTGATCAAAGCTGTCCTGCCCCCAGTGGATGCTGGCATTGCGGGAACCGATATGCCCCTTTTCCGTACTGGGTGTACGACCCGCCATAAGCAGAATGGGAGCATTATCGCGCGACGCATTCATCAGTCCGCACAGCGCATTAGCAGTCCCAACCGTGACATGCACCATCACTGCTGCAGGTTTGCCCGTTGCAAGGAAATAACCATGGGCCATGGAAATGGCAACGTTTTCATGGGGAACCGTAATAAATTCCGGCGTGGTAAGTCCGGCCTTTTTGGCTTCTACCAGGCCTTCAATAATCGGCGCGAAGTCAGTGCCGGCGTTGGCAAAAACACGATCAATGCCTCTGTCCAAAAGTGCCTGTAAAAAATTCATGGCTACTGAATGCAACTGCGGGTTCTTGCTCATAGTGATTTCCTGCCGGGGTTTGACCTGATTGGTGTCGCTGAATTGACTGGTGTTGTTAATTGTGTGCTTTGGTATTTTTAATAAAGTGTGTAATGACCGGTTTGGTTCCTTCGACAAGGAAAGTTTTAATTTGCGCCTGGATCATTGCGTCCTGGTTACTGATTCTCTCATGCTGGCGTAAATGATCAAGCCAGGTGTGGACCAGATAAAACTCCTGAAAATATCCAGGGGCTTTTATATTTTCCATGATATTCCATTCCCAGGCACCGTCACGGCGTCTGGCCATGCCCAGCTGCTCCATGGCGTTCAGGAAGTCCTGTCGGCATGCTTCTTTTACCTGGTAGCCAAGACAAATCATTACCGGTCCTTGTCCGGGCTGGATTTCAATATCCGGCTGCGGTGTTTTCCAGTGATTTGATGGTGCATGATCAAGTGATTCGTTGCCACTTACCGGCCAGCGGCGGGTATAAAAAGCGGCCAGGGACAGGCAAATACTGGCGGTATAAATAGCCGTTGGTAAAGAGGTGAGTTGGGCCAGGCCGCCCCAGACGGCGGGGCCAATGGCGAGCGAGCCCATGAAAAAGGTCAGAAACACTCCCATGCCGCGGGAGCGCACCCAATTGGGTAGCGCCGTTTGCGCGGCAGTCTGCGCACAGACCATGACGGTGATCCACGCAGAACCGCAAAGGGCCAGGGTAAAAAGGGCCACTACATATATCTGGGTAAGTGCGGTAATGATCATGCCGGTAGCAAAAACGAGCGATGCCATGGTGATGAGCTGATCATTGTTAAAGCGGGCCCGCAGGCGTGGCATGAACAGCGCATTGATGATGGCACCGATACTGATAAAGCCGAACAGCATGCCGTACCTGAACTCATCTGCTCCCAGCAGATCCCTGGCAATGAGTGGAAACAAAGCCCACATAACGGAGGCAAAAAAGTAAAAGCCGATACTGCGGTAAATGGAAAACAACAGGGCAGGAGAATGACGGGCATAGCGAAAGCCTGTTTTCACTGCTGGCACCAAGGGTTCAGGAGGTAAATCCGAGAGAATCGGTTTGCGCTGCCAGCGAATCAGGACAATGATAATCAAGGTAAAAGTGACGGCATTGGTCACAAACACAGCGCCGGGTCCGGCAGCGGCCAGAATGATCCCGGCGATGAAGGCACCCAGCACCCGGGAGATATTCATCCCCATGGTGTTCAGGGCTATGCCGCCAGGCAAGTCTTTTTTGCTGACAACTTCCGGAATGATGGATTGCCAGGCCGGCATGACCATGGCAGTGCCAATACCCATCAACAAGGTAATAAGTAACAGTGACCAGACTTGTACATGACCGGTGAGGGTCAAAATTCCAAGCAGGGCCGCAACTATGGCCATGCCAATATTGGCCGTTAGCAGATAAAGGCGCCGATCAAAAATATCGGCCAGTGCGCCAGAGGGCAGCAACAGAAAGAAGGCGGGCAGGGAGGTCGCTGTCTGCATCAAAGCAATAATAAAAGCAGAGTCAGTAAGCGTAGTTGCCAAAAAACCTGCACCGACATCGTGCATCCAGGTGCCAATGTTGGAGACAAGGGTGGCGATCCAGAGAAAAAGAAAAACGCGATTGTTTTTCAGCGGCGTCCAGGGCGACATTGATGGAGGTGCAGTTATTTCACTCATTCCCTGGGTAACCGTTAAATCATGACATGAATAAAAGGAGCGCTATTATAACGTATGGTGTGGCTACGGATATCAACCATCCACTTCATGAATAGTGTTTAGTCTTGGATCTTTATCCAGATTACGCAAGGTTGGGCTAAGCAGGAAGAAAGTCAGCACTACCAACACGAGTATGACACAGGCAACAAACATGGTGTTGGCCATGCCGAAGATTTCCGCGAAATACGCCACCGGCAGTACACCTAGCGGGGTAAGACCAACGGTCAACATCATCAGGGAGGACATACGCCCACGCACTTCATTGTCCGCCAATAATTGCACCAGGGTCTGGTTCAGGGTCTGGCTCATATTGGAAAAAATATTCGCGACCAGCAGTATGGGTAAAGCCATCAGGTAAATCGGGCTGATACTGAAGCCGGCCAGAAATACAGCAAAGATTAATGCCGCAAACATCATGACCCGCGTGCGCTTCATGGTGTCACCCAGTCGCGCAACCAGCAGTGAACCAATAATACCGCCAACACCAACACTGGCCATCATGATGCCCAGCGCGGTTTCACTGACTTGCCAGATGGATTCTGTAAACACCACCAGGAAACTGATGATAGGCAGGGCAAGTAACATGGGGAACAAACCAAATATCAGGCAAAGCAGGATTGCCCTGTTTCTGGCGACATAGACAAAGGAATACCCGACATCTTCAAAGAACCCTTTTGGCTCCTTATTCTCCGGGTAGGACTTCGGCAGCATGAACATGCCAAAGATGGAAAAACCATACAACATGATGGAAACCAGATAAGCCCCGGCCATGGAGATCAGGGGGATGAGCAGGCCCATCCCCGCCGGACCAACAATGCGGGCAATGTTCAGTGAAGTAGCCTGCAGCGCCATGGCATTGCCAAGTTTGTCGCGGCCCACCAGGGAATAAATCATGGCCGTGCGCGTCGGCATCAGGAAAGGAAAGTTCACCCCAAGCACAAAGGCTGTTGCCAGCAGATGCCAGAACTCCAGAACACCAGTTACCAGTAATACCAGCACAACCAGTTCATTCAGCAAGACAATAGTCTGACTGATGATGGTCAGATTGCGCCGTTCCACCCGGTCGATAATGGCTCCGGAAAAGAGCAGGCCAATGGACATGGGCGTGGCAATCACCAGATTGACCAGGGCCAGGGAGAATTCACTGCCAGTTAACTCCCATGCCAGCAGGGAGCGCACCACCAGTTGCCCCTGCATGGCAAGAAAGAATGTCCCAAGACTGGATACCAGCCAACGAAAGGGAATTGATTCCAGGGCAGCAAAAGAGCGGGGCATGGCTTTGGTCACTGCTTGTGAATCACTATCAGCCATCAGGTATATATAGAGGCAAGAGTTAGAAAAAAAGAAGGCGCGATTCTACGGGAATCTCCAAATGAAGGCCAGAAAGCGAATAAAAGGGTCTCTGGAGCGCAGTATGAAATTCAGCTATGATTAGCGCCCTTGTGTAAAGCTATCAAAAGTCTTTGCGCCCGTAGCTCAGCTACGGGATAAAGAGAAGTAACTGGCACAAGCCAGTCATAATTAGAAAATATAGCTACAGTTTTAATGCGCCCGTAGCTCAGCTGGATAGAGTAACTGGCTTCGAACCAGTTGGTCGGGAGTTCGAATCTCTCCGGGCGTGCCAAATAAAAATCCCACCTTCAGGTGGGTTTTTTATTTGGTAAGTCCTGGAGGACTTGGTTCAAACTCCTAGTTCGAAAGCTGCGATAGCAGCGCAGACGCCCGTTTTGTAGGGCGCCCCGCAGGGGTGAGGAATTTGGCTTAGCCAAATTTCGAATCCATCTCTCCGATGGAATATTAATTCACACCTTATGTGAATTAATTTAATAAATATCTACAGTTTTTTAGAGACCGTAGCTCAGCTGGATAGAGTAATTGGGTGAGAACCCTATATCCTTTAAAGAATCCTCTTTCTCCCTTTGCCAGGCTTTGTGTGATATTTACCTGAAGATCATTACGGATTCATGTCGGGAGTTCGAAAGCTGGGATAGCAGCGCAGACGCCCGCTTTGTAGGGCGCCCCGTAGGAGTTGCCGTTTTTCAGCCTATCAATCTCTCCGGGCGTGCCAAATAAAAAACCCACCTTCAGGTGGGTTTTTTATTTGCCAAATCCTGGAGGACTTGCTTCAATCTTTCCCGACCTGCTAATTTAAATATTTCAACAAATCCCCATGTATTTGGTGAAACCAATGAAAAAAGACTACGACTCACTCGACGCCTTTTATACCGGTTACTTTCTGGTGGGGCATCAACATAAATACACCAAACTCTTCCACTTCCTCGCTATTGGTCTGGGTCTTGCCCAGGGTGTGGTGTTTCTTGTCACATTGAATTACTGGTTTTTGCTTACTGGGCTTTTTACCGGGTACGCACTATCAATCGTGTCGCACTATCTATTTGAAAAAAACGAACCTGCAACGTACGACTACCCGGTGTACAGTTTTTTCAGTGCGTTCAGAATGTTTTTTGAAACCTTGATGGGAAAACACAAAATATTTTAACGGCTGTGTTTCATCTTAATTGCGCTGTTATTAATAATTTTATTTCGCAGGAAGTCTTTCAAACATAGCGGCTTCTTCCCTGAATTCTTCCGCGAATTCTTCCAGCAACCAGCCTTCCTCTACCAGTTCATCCAGTCTATTACTGACTTGGACTGCGTATTCCTCCCGGTTTTGATAGAGGGTATTGAGTAAATCACCTGAAAAAGGAATCTGGCTGCCATACACCAGGCAATTGACAGTGTCAGGCCCGGTGTTTGCTGGTGTGTGAGTTGCTACCGGGATATCAACATAAGTATGCCGGAGACCGCCGACTGCATTACCGAATTCATCCAGTTCTACCTGACCGCCTGGCCCGTCAAGCACTGAGATTGGAGGCGCGTGGGGAGGCGTCTCTTTCTTTTCTACCCAGTTAACAAGATGATTCAGTGCTGTACTGACCAGCCTGTCATTCGGAAAACGGTTCAGGGGGTTGTCACAGGGTTCTGCTATTCCAGGATGGTTTGCGCTCTGGCCGGTTCCCATTGGTGTGTACCGACTGTCTATATGAGGCATTCCTGCAACTTCATAAAGTCGATATTGCTTCCCTGGAGTATCACTATCAGCCTTGCGGTAATCAATAGCAGCATCAATATAAATTGCTTCCACTTCCAGTTGTGAATTCATTTGAATGACTGGCACATCCACATCGGGTAAGGGACCAAGGCCACTGGCGGTGCGGCTGGGCGGCAGAAAATACCCATCATAAAGCGGGCTGCCATCAGCCAGGCGATAAACAGCATGGTGGCTTTCCATGTATGGAGGCAGTGGTCTTTCTGCCATGGAGAATGCGGTCAGGTAAAGTGCTGTGATACCGGGAATGAAGGAGGTATCACTTTTCAGCATGGCCGCAAGCTGGGCATAGGCATCCGATATCTGGTCGTCAGAAAGCCGGAGACTCCCATAGCGGTCAGGATTTAGTGTGCGTAGCAGTTCAATATCATTACCGGTTGTCGTACTGACTGATATCCAGGCATGACCACGTGAGAGACTGTAGTTACGTGTATACCGCCAGACCAGAGGGCGATTCTGGGCATGGTTATTCTCAACCAATACGTGACCACTGAAGCGATTTGCATCAATGGGCTGCATGACCAGAACACGAATTTTATAGGGCTCACCCGAGGTTGCAGTTCCGGACACAAAATATTCCTCTGCTTTGTAGTCATTGTCTGCAAGTGAGCCTGGCTGTTCGATTTCAACATCAGCAATGTACATCTCACCGGGCAGGGAAACAGGGCCTTCGACTATAACGGGCGCAGGCACCTGATAGCTGGTATCAACATCTTGAGTTAATTCAGCATTATCATTTTCAGAGTTGCAGGCAGCCAAAGAAAGAAGGGCAGTGGTGAGTAGAAAAAACGGGACCTGAAATTTTTCCATAACCTTAAATGGTGCGCCTAGTCCGGGGAGTTGCCCGGTAAAGGATTGATAACAGGTATTAAACCGTAAACCCTTCCTTGGTAATTGGTAAAGTTTTGATGCGATGTCCTGTGGCAGCAAAGATGGCATTGCACACGGCAGATGCCAGTGGCGGTAAACAGGGTTCTCCCAAACCAGTGGGGTGGTTATCGCTCTGAATAAAATGCGCATCAATTTGCGTTGCTGCATCTTTCATTCTGAGTATGTTGTACTGATGAAAGTTTTGTTGTTGGACGACACCATTTCTAGTAGTAATTTCCAGATCTCGCAAGGAACTGATGCCATCCAGAATGCCGCCTTCAATTTGCTTGAGGGCACCACTCATATTGATAATGGGGCCGATGTCCACGGCAGCAGTGACTTTATGTACGGTGAGTTTTCGGTTGGCATCTACACTCACTTCGGCGACTTCAGCAACATGGGCGGCGTGACTGAAATGGAAGGAAAAGCCCATGCCATGCCCTTCAGGTAAAGACTTACCCCAGCCGCTTTGCTCTGCAGCCAGTTTGATGACATCAACGGCGCGCCCGGTATTCAGGGAGCCAGTGCTGCCTTCCTGGAACCAGCGCGGCTCGCCCATCAACTCGATCAACATTTCCACATAGTCCCGGCCAGCAGCATGCGCCACCTCAGCAAGAAAACTTTGTACAGCCCAGCCAGTGGCATTGGAGCCGGGTGCGCGCCAGGAGCCAGTAGGCGTATTGGTGTCAATAAGACTCATGGCGCCCCGGTAATGATCAATATTCAAGGCCGGGAATTCGCCACTACCCAACCGGGTGCCATTGGTAGCCTGTCCGCGCACTGAGGGTCCAATCAGGTGATTCTCCATTCCAACGAGTCGACCCTCTCTGCTGACAGCCGCTTTCATGGCATAGATCCCACCGGGGCGATACTGGTCATGCATCAGGTCATCTTCGCGTGACCAGACCAATTTCACCGGGACATCAAAGCGCATGGCAATGGCCGTTGCTTCACAAGAGTAATCCTGAAAGCGGCGTCGACCGAAAGAACCGCCCATACGCATCTGATGCAGGGTGACCTGTTCCTTGGGAATGCCAAAAACACTTTCCATGGCATTCAGGGCAATACCCGGTTGTCGCGTTGGCGCCCAGATGTCGAGGCTATTGCTGTCTCTGTGGTAAAAAGCTGTACAATTCATGGGCTCCATGCAGGCATGGGCCAGGTAGGGAAATTTATAAGTGCTGGATACCACTTCAGTGAAGTTGTCTTCAAATTGTCCCTCGACATCCCCCTTGTTGGTGATCTGGTTTTCTTCGGGCCAGGGGGCTTCAGCAATCTCAATGGCCTGAGCAAAAAAGCGTTCATCATTATCAATGGATGCCAGGGATGTGTCCCATTCAACTTCCAGCTGCTGCTTTGCCTTGAAGGCCTGCCAGGTGGAGCTGGCGACAATGGCGACACCGTCCAGTAATTCGCCAACGTTATCATTGCCGGTCACAATAAAGGCATCAACAACACCAGGAAGTGATTTGATAGTGTCGAGATTCGCACTGATCGCTCTACCATAGGTGGCGGGGCATTTTTCATAGACTGCGTACAGCATATCCGGCAGTTTTACATCGTAGCCGTACAGACTGTCACCACCGGTCACTATGGTGTGGTTATCGACATCGCCAATATGCGTGCCAATGATTTTGTAATCTTCTCTGGCCTTGAACGTCAGAGTGTCAACATCAGGTACGACTTCCATGGCGGCATCCAGGGCCAGTTCAGCGAAGGATAAGCTGTCACCACTTTGGCGATTTATAACTTGACTGTTTTCGGTATAGAGCAGGGCAGGATTTGCAGACATTCTCTTTGCCGCTGCAGCAACGAACATAACTCTGGCGGCTGCACCAGCGCGGCGCATGGGATCAAATTCTCGCGGTGTTGATGTCGAACCGCCTGCCCTTTGTTGACCATAGCGTTCTTCATTCATGGGTGCCCTGATGACGGTGACATCATCCCAGTTTGCGCCGAGTTCATCAGCGATTACCATGGGCAGAGAGGTTTTGATGCCTTGACCTTTTTCGGGGGTATGGGCGTAGAGTGAAATAGCGCCGTCGGCGCCTACTTCCACGAAAGCATTCAATTCCAGTTTGTCAGAAGAGACGGCCTCGGCTGCTTGCAGATCTTGTGCTGGCAAATAGGATGCCAGCGAAAAGCCTGTCCCGGCCAGCCCGGTAATTTTCAGGAAACCACGACGATTGATAGTACTTGCTGGCATCACCCTGGATATGTGCGCAGTTTTCATAGCTGTCCCTCGGAGTCCGTTAACTTGTGTGAAAAAGTGAATTTATCTTTTATTTACTACAATTTTGCCTTCTTTTATTACTACCTGGGTTTTGAGCCATTCCCAGTACCCGGCCAGCGGGTCACCATCAATAAGAATTATATCCGCCAGTTTCCCCGGGGCAAGCTCTCCCAGATCATCCGCCATCTGAATATAGGCCGCTGTATTCGGGCCCATCATCTTTATCAGATCTTTGGTTGAAAACATGACACTCAGGATTCTCAGCTCATGATCCAGCCCCGCCAGTGGGTCGTAACCGGTGTCAGTACAATAGCCAACTAATACTCCGGCATCCCACATGGTTCTGGCATTCACTGGTGCATGCCCGGCTTCCTGGCCCAGATCCAGCTCGGGTACCCGGTTGGTCAGGGGGATGGAGTCCGGATATACATCGCCATTACGGAAAGTAGGTACATTGTCGTTATTGTAAACGCCGAAAACAGGTGAACCGAAACCCACAGTAGACAATACCATTGCTCCGGAATCAGCGACTATTTGTGCTTGTTCTCTGGTGAGGAAATTTTTGTTGGTCATATGCACGAGCAATTTCACACCGGCATTTATTGCCGCCATAGTAGATTGCGAGCTCACTGCGTGTACCTGAACCATCACACCTTGTTTTTCAGCTTCATCCAGAATGGCAGCAAGCACTTCCGTATCCTGGATGGTTGGACCAGGAAAAGAAGTCAACGCAATCTCGCCTGTAAACTTGATGCCCATTGCTGCCATATTGCGTATCTCAGCACGCGCCTGTTCTGGCGTACCGGATAGGCTGACACGACCAGAGGGAATAATGCGGGGGCCATTAATCAGGCCGCTTTCAATATGATCTCTCAGTGCCATCCCACCTTCGGCTGGGCCACCTCCGGACAGGACTGTTGTATACCCGGCTTCAAGTAGCGCCTGCATTTGTTCTTTTTCTTCCGGATTCGTATTGACATGGCGATGGGCATCGATAAATCCCGGCATAGCGGTCATGCCATTGGCATCAAGTCGTGTGCCTATCACAGAGGCTGGTGTTCCAGATGTCACCGAAACAATTCTGCCAGCCTGGACTACTATTGAACCGTTATTTATCACTTCACCATCCGGGGCAATAATTCTGGCGTTGGTAATAGTCAGGTCCTGAGCAAAAATTGGGCTTGATGCAGTCAGGGTCATCATTAAGAGCTGGATTAATAGTGGATGCTTCATGCGGTTATTACCTTTGTTGAATTCGGTTACAAATTCGATGCCCTTGTAAGCCGTTGTAAGTCAGGTTCGAAAAAATAGTGTCGAGCCTTGTTAGCTGGAAAATTTCACGAATATATGGTTCAGTGTAATCATTAAACGACCGTTTAATAAAGAAAGCTGTGGCGTGTCGTAGTGTAATGGCCTGTCGACCTTCACATGAGTTTGCCATCTTTTATAAGTTAATGTAGGTGGTTGAGTAAAGGATGGCAGGGGATCCACATTGTCTCCACATTGGCAAGCTTCCTATCACCATGCGGAATGGCCATAATCATAGAAAACGGTAATTCTCTACTATGCAAAAAACCCTGTTATACATCACTTCAATTGCCCTGCTGAGTTTTCTCTCTACGCTTGCGTGTGCCCAATCAATTCAGGTCGGGCAGGGTCGTGACCAGAAAAGTATTCAAATGGTGCGAACCGGGACGCCTCCGATAATCGATGGTGTCCTGGATGATGCTGTCTGGGAACAGGCAGCATACATTGATGAGTTTCACCAGATCATCCCTGTAGATCATGGCGAACCTTCTGAGCGTACAGAAGTGCGAATTCTCTATGATGACGATGCGCTTTATCTGGGTGTGAAAATGTACATCGACCCACAGTTGATTACTGCCAATACCCTCAAACAGAACACCACCTTTTTTGGCAGTGATGATTATTTTTCCCTGTCCTTTGATTCGTTCAATACCCAGCGGGGAGGCTATTTTTTTGGCGTCAATCCCAATGGAGTGAGGGCAGATGGATTGTATCGGAATATTTCCCAGTTTTATGCAGACTGGGATTCAATCCATTTTATTGAGACCAGTATTGTGGATGATGGCTGGATAGCCGAATTTGAAATTCCTTTCAAGTCAATTTCCTTTGATCCGAATAGCGATACCTGGGGTATGAATTTTTCCCGTCGTATCCAGTCGAGGAACGAGCAGATGGTCTGGGTCAGCAATGACCGACGTTTTGATCCCAGTAGTGCCGGACTGGCCACGGGATTTGCAGGCATGAATCAGGGCATGGGGCTGGATATCGTGCCTTCCACCAGTGTCACCCATGACAGGAACTTTGTTGCTGGCACGTCTGACACTCGTATTGAGCCTTCCGTTGATGTGTTTTACAAAATTAATACCGGGCTCAATGGTTCGTTTACGGCGAATACTGATTTTTCAGCGACGGAAGTGGACGACCGTCAGGTTAATCTGACTCGTTTCAGTCTGTTTTTCCCGGAAAAGCGCGATTTCTTTTTACGTGAAGCTGACATCTTTGAATTTGGGCGGCTTAATCAAAATGGTCGGCCATTTTTCTCGCGTCGGATAGGGCTTGGTCGCCGGGGAGACACCATAGATCTTGAATTGGGCGGCAAAATCAGTGGGCGAATTGGTGACTGGGAACTGGGTGCACTGACCATCCGTCAGGATGAATCTGATTCAGTGGCAGCTGATACTTTATCTGTGCTGCGGGTAAAAAAAGGCCTGTTCGGAGAATCCACCATCGGTGCCATTTTTACCGACGGTGATCCCAGGACGAACCTGGACAACTCATTGAGTGGTGTGGATTTCCTCTACAGAGTGTCAAATTTGCCGGGTGGACGCATATTTGAATTATCCAGCTGGTATCAACAGACCAGCACGGAAGGCATATCCGGTGACGACAGCGCCCTGGGCATTGAAGTTCAATTTCCCAGTCAGGAGGGTTTGACCGGCGGGCTGAAGTTCAACCGCTTTGAGGATAACTTCAATCCCGCCCTGGGCTTTGCCAATCGCACCGGGGTGGATCAATCCGTAGCCTCTATTAATTACAACTGGCGCCCTGATTCGGGCCCTTTCCAAACGGTATATGCCAGTACGAGCTGGGAACGCTATGATGATTCTACCGGGAACCTGCAATCTGAAAGTATTTCTTTTACGCCGCTTGAACTCACCACCAATGTCGGTGATGCCATGTTTTTGCGTTCAAACCTGGAGCGTGAAGTCTTGTTGCAGCCCTTTGAGATTTATCCAGGAGTAGTACTGCCAGCAGGTGAATATGATTTTGAAAACCATGGTATTGAATTCCGAAGCGCCGGTTTCCGGAAAGTATCCGGCCGCATAGCCTATATAGAAGGGACTTTCTGGAGTGGCCGACAGCAAAGGTTGTTTGGTAATGTCACGTGGACACCATCGCCACGACTGCGTATGAATGTGGGCTATAACATCACTGATGTACAACTGCCCGAAGGGGATTTTATTACGCGCCTGTTAACAGCGGGCATTGATTACATCTTTTCCAACAAGTTGTCCTGGGTAAACCTGATTCAGTACGACAATATCAGTGAAACACTCGGTATTAACATGCGTCTGAATTACATTCCTGTAGCGGGTCAGGAATTCTTCTTCGTCGTGAATCACAACCTGCAGGATATTGATCGCGACAACCGTTTCCATTCGGAGGCTTCAACGGTTACCGCGAAAGTCAGTTATACCTTCAGGTATTAAGCTTTTATAGTAATAACATTTAAATCCCTTTAAGGAAAAAGGCGGAGAAAAGAGATGCTTGTCGGAGTCCCTAAAGAAATCAAAGACAATGAATACCGGGCTGGTATGGTGCCCACCAGCGTTGTGGAGCTGACCCATCATGGGCATGAAGTACTGGTGGAATCCGGACTTGGTCTGGGCATTGGCCTTACTGATGATGATTACCGTCGCGCAGGTGCCACCATCGCTGATCAAGCCGAGGAGGTTTTTGAAAAGGCGGAATTGATCGTCAAGGTCAAGGAGCCCCAGGCAAAAGAAATAGAGCAACTGTGGAAAGGGCAGGTACTGTTTACCTATCTTCACCTGGCGCCTGATCTGCCTCAGACTGAAGGCCTGATGAAATCCGGGGTCACGGCCATTGCCTACGAAACTGTGCGCACACCCGATGGCGTGCTGCCTTTACTTGCTCCAATGAGTGAGGTTGCCGGGCGACTGGCGGTTCAGGCAGGGGCCAGTAGCCTGGAAAAAGATAATGGGGGCGCAGGTATTCTGCTTGGCGGAGTACCCGGTGTTGATTCTGCCCATGTATTGATTATCGGTGGTGGCATTGTTGGCGAAAACGCTGCCTACATAGCCAAAGGTATGGGGGCGCAGGTTACCATTCTGGATAACAGTGTGCCGAGATTGCGGGAGCTGGATAACAATTTTGCCGGGCGCGTGCATTGCGTGTTTTCCAATAAGGCCAGTATCGAAAAATATGCCCTGGAAGCTGACCTGGTAATCGGAGCAGTTCTGGTTGCCGGTGCGGCTGCGCCAAAATTACTGACAAAAAATATTATCAGCGGCATGAAGCCGGGCTCAGTCGTGGTGGATGTTGCCATAGATCAGGGTGGTTGTTTTGAAACATCGAAACCGACAACGCACTCTGATCCCACCTTTGTTGTGGACGGTGTGGTGCACTATTGTGTCGCCAATATGCCCGGTGTGGTTCCTCGTACCTCGTCCTTCGGTCTGAATAATGCGACCCTGCCCTATATATTGAGACTCGCCGATGCCGGTTGGCAAAAGGCCCTGGCCAATGATGAAGGTTTTATGGCTGGTTTGAATATTCATGCGGGGCATATCTGCTGTGAAGCGGTGGCCAAGGCGCATGGCCTGGTTTATTCGGAGCCGGAACAATTTCTTATATAAAGGACCAAACAGGGGAGAGCATGAATACGCTGTTATCGAAACGACACTTGCTTAAAGCTGCAGCCAGTCTGGGTGCAGCCAGCGCCCTACCATTGACCTCCTTTGCGGCTCAGGAAGAGTCAGCTCTGGATGCGCGCCTGTTTCCCGGCTTCCAGGTCAGCAAGATTGATACCTCCGGTGCCACTATTCATACCCTGGTTGGCGGGGAAGGACCTCCGGTTCTTTTGCTGCATGGCGCACCACAATCACACTTTTCCTGGGCCGAGATTGCAGTTGATCTGGCTAAAGACTACACGGTGGTCGCCACTGACTTACGCGGTTATGGTTACAGCACTAAACCCGATGGCGGCGACAACCATATCAATTATTCCAAGCGCACCATGGCCCAGGATCAGGTGGAGGTCATGAGCAGTCTTGGTTATGACGAATTTGTGTTGTTCGGTCATGACCGCGGCGGACGCGTGGCCAGGCGTCTTACGCTGGACTATCCTGACAAGGTACAGAAGTTGGCGGTGCTCGATATTGTCCCCGCGCACTATCTCTATACCAACACGACCCGGGAATTTGCCGAAGCTTATATTCACTGGTTTATGTTTATTCGCCCGGCTCCCTTCGCTGAAGACATCATCGCGGCAACGGGTATGTTCGCCGGAGGCGGCAGTGGCGAAGTGGGGGATGAATACAGGCGCATTTATGAAGATCCGGCCGCGATTCATGCCATGTGTGAGGATTACCGGGCATCTGCGAATATGGACATGGACATTGATAAAGCCGATATCGCTGCCGGCAAAACCATTGACTGCCCGCTCAATGTTTTATGGGGTGATAGCGCCTCCATGGGCAGGTTATACGATGTCCTGGGTATCTGGCAGATGGAGGCCACTAAGGCAGAAGGACGGGCCATGCCAGGAGGGCATTCTTTTCATGCCCAGAATCCGGCGTCAACCACTGCTGAGCTCAGGCGTTTCCTCAACACCTGAAAAGTCTTGCAGTCTTTTTGAGTGCTTTCCCTGAAGTTTTTTTAAAAAAATGAAAAAAAGTGTTGACTAGACCGACTAGTCGGTTTAAATTGTGTCTCGATGACAAAAATTACAGCGAAAGAAAAAATTATTAAATCCACTTTGGATGTGATGGAGGGCAGGGGATACCGCTCAGTATCTGTGGATGAAATTATTTCTCATGCTGGTGTTTCCAAGGGCAGTTTTTACCACTCTTTCAGCTCCAAGGAAGAGTTGGCTATCCAGGCCCTGGAAGAATATGAACGCCGCGGCTCTGAAATTATTGCCAATGGCAGTTACAGAGATATTGAAGATCCGGTAATCCGCGCTATTGCCTTTGTACAGTATATAGAAGACAAGAGCACGGATCTTTGGAAACACGGATGTTTACTGGGCGCAGTGGCTCTGGAAGTGGCCGAAAGCCACCCCAGGTTACTGAAGAAAATTGATGAGTTATTCGTGGAATTTGAACGTGGCATTGCCACTATTTTTGCCCCGGCTCTGCGAGCCAGGAAAGTAAAAAAGGTGACTGGCAAGGATTTGAGCAGGCATTTTCTGGCCGTTATCGAGGGTGCTATCGTGACAGCGAAAACCCACGGTAACCCGGAATTTCTCAGTCAGGGGATTGCCCATTTCAAGCGTTACCTGGAATACATACTGGATACTTAAGCAAGACAAAATAGAACAGAAAATAGTACCAAAGGGCTATAGCCCTTTTTTTAGAAAACAGAATTAAACCGACTAGTCGGTTTATGAAAAAGAAGAAAGTGAAGGAGGAGGAAGGCTAATGACTAATTACAACCGGCTGGCAACCTACATAGTTTTGGCTAATTCTCGTGAGGAAAAAAAGAAGGATTTATCCCGAATGTATTACCAGGCAACGCGTGGTTGCGGGAAAAGCAAAGCAAGCAACATAAATATAAAAAAATAGTAACAATATAGGAGGAAGAACAATGGAAATTATCGAAAACGTACAACTGGAAAAAGAAGGTCATGGTAGCAGGGTATTTGCCTTGGGCTATGCCTTGGCTGCCTATGCTATTGGCGCTGGCGGTCTGTTCTGGATGATCTTTGCTGCTGGAGGGTTTGCGCCGTTGGGCGTTGTTAATCTGGCCGATGGGAATGCAGTCATTGCGCTGGTTATTAATGCCTTGCTGGTGGTTTTATTTGGTGTACAGCACAGTGTAATGGCCAGAACAAAATTCAAAAACAGGACAAGCCACATTATCCCAAGCCATCTTGAGCGTTCAACTTTTGTATTGGTATCGGGTGTATTGATGGTTGTCATCATGTTGTTTTGGCAGGTTGTAGATACGACTGTTTGGCAAGTTGATAGTCCCTTGCTCAGTGGTGCTTTACTGGTAGCTTATGTGTTTGGCATTGTTTATCTGCTAGCCTCCTCATTTGTAACCAACCACTTTGAATTATTTGGTCTGCGCCAGGCCTGGTTATATTTTTCAAATAAGGCGTACACGCCCCTGGAATTCAAACAGCGCTGGATGTATCGCTACAGCCGCCACCCGATGATGTTGGGTTTGCTATTTATCATGTGGTGTAGCCCGGAGATGTCGGTGACGCGATTTACTTTGGCCTTGCTGTTCACTATTTATATCTTTGAGGGAATTCGCCACGAGGAAGGCGGTCTTATTGAAGAGTTTGGTGAAAAATATGCACAATATAGAAAACAAATTGGACTGTTTTTTACTATAAAGTAAACTGCATTATGCTGAGCATGCCTTTTTAGTCAGGCATGCTCAGTGAAATCAAGGTGGCGTTATGTATCAGCTTGATAAACAATTTTTGAAAACCCAGATTTTTTCCATGTCAGTAGGGATGAGTCTTTTGTGCTTTCTGTCACTGGTGTGGATTGCAACTATTCCTGAGGCCAAAGCGCAATCTGCCGAGTTTTCAACAGAGACTGGAATCCTGGATGTCCCGCTCATTGAAATTAACGGCCAGCGCACCATTAGTGAAGCGGAGTTGCAATTACAAGGGTCCGATCCAATCCTGTTTCAGTTGGTCGATTATGCCTTTGATGCTGCGCCTGATGTGCAGCAACTGGCGCTTGATTTCAATGAAAGCATCGCTCTGGATGACAGTATGACCATGCATTTTATAGATGTGCTGGCTGAATCACGTTGTCCAATGGATGTTCTTTGTATTACTTCCGGTGAAGTCACGGTGATTTTACGTATCATTGAAACACTGGACGACGGCAACACCTCACGTACTGATTTTGGTTTGATCCTGGGTGGCCTGGACACCTCGGTGCATTATTTTCGTGGCAGCTATTACCGCCTGATTGAAGCCAATCCCTATCCTGTTAGTACAGTGACAGTCAGTGATGAAGACTATGCGATTGTAGTCGAGAAAAGTACTCAGTCCTTTCTTAAATAGAAAGCCCTTGGCATTCTTGTAAAATAGGTACTAGGCGATCTGGAATTGCGGTGTTATAAATCAGGTGACTAGTTGTTTTCCAGAGTGTTTCATTGAAGTATTTGCATCCTAACGTTCCCATCCTGACAATTGCCCAGGCGTTGATGATGAGTAGTAATTCGCTCATCATCGCCACTTCGGCGTTGGTGGGATACAACCTGGCTGTAGATAAGTCCCTTGCGACACTCCCACTAGCAATCCAATTTATTGCGGTAATGTGTACCAGTATTCCTGCAGCCATGCTCATGCAGCGTATTGGACGCAAAGCCGCATTCCTCGTTGCCTGCTTTTTTGGTATAGGTGGTGCAGTTCTCGCCAGCACTGCCATTTTGAATAATCAATTCTGGTTGTTTGCTGCAGGGACAACCCTTATTGGTGTGTTTAATGGCTTTGGCAATTATTTCCGTTTTACTGCTGCTGATAGTGTAGAGCTTCCCTATAAAGCCAAGGCAGTGTCGTACGTCATGTTGGGTGGTGTTGTTGCAGCAGTTGCCGGGCCGACATTGGCCCGAGTGTCCCGGCAGTGGTTGGAGAGTGCTGAGTTTGCTGGCAGTTACCTGTCCCTGTTGTTTATCTATATTTCCATTTTCCTGGTACTGGGTTTTTTGCAGCTGGACGTAAAGCGTGTGGAAAAATCTCATTCAGAAAATACAGGCCGGCCATTGCTTACTATTATCAGACAGCCAGACTACATGGTTGCCCTGGTTTGTGGCATGCTTGGTTACGGCATCATGTCCTTTGTTATGACAGCTACGCCGCTAGCCATGGATCAGGCCAACTTCCTGTTTAATGATACCTCTCTGGTTATCCAGTGGCATGTCATGGCGATGTTTGCCCCTTCCTTTTTTACTGGTTCGTTAATAGTTCGCTTCGGGGTATTACGCATAATGTTTACCGGGGCTATCTTTGGTGTGCTGTGTGTAGTCATAAATTTACAGGGGACGGAATTTAAGCATTTTTTGACAGCGCTGATATTTTTGGGACTGAGTTGGAATTTCCTGTTTGTGGGTGCAACGGCCTTGTTGTCGGAAACATATAGGAAAGAAGAACGAAACAAAGCACAGGCAGTGAATGACTTTATTATTTTTACTACTGTCTCCGTTGGTTCGCTGAGTTCAGGTGCCTTGCAAAACGCTTTTGGCTGGCAGGCGGTCAACAGGGGCGCGCTTCCTTTCCTGCTCATTATTTTCGTGGCCATTACAGTGTTGCATTTTCATCGAAAAAGAGCGGTAAATTCCCTGTGATTGCAGACGAGCTTGCTGGTAAGATGGTTGTCCCGTTGAGGTAAGCCAGCCAGTCTTGCGGCTTCATTCAGGGATAGCTAAATGAACAGTCTCGTTAACAGGACGCAATTACTAAAAGCATTTGTATTCAAAGGCTTTTCTGCGTTACTGGCCTTTTTTCTCATCTTCCTGCCTTCCATTGCCTATTTACAAAACTCCTTTTCAGCCGGGGCAGACACTGTCCGGGTTTTTGCTATTGAAGGTGCTATAGGTCCGGCAACCAGTGACTATCTGCAACAGGGCTTGCAGCAGGCTGCTGATGAAGGTGTGTACATGGCCATTCTGACCATGGATACCCCCGGTGGGCTGGATACGGCCATGCGCGATATTATCCAGGCCATTCTGGAATCAGATATTCCAGTGGCGACCTATGTCTATCCCCAGGGTTCCCGGGCAGCAAGTGCCGGAACCTATATCCTGTATGCCAGTCATGTAGCAGCAATGGCGCCAGCTACCAACCTGGGTTCGGCAACCCCGGTGCAGATCGGCATGCCGTCGTTACCAAGCCAGGAGAGTCCGGAAGAAAGTGAGGCTGATGCGGGTGCGGCAGGCTCCACCGCCATGGAACGAAAAATCATTAATGATGCTGTTGCCTATATCAAGGGACTGGCGGAATACTATGGTCGTAATGCGGATTGGGCGGTTACTGCGGTTACCGATGCCGCCAACTTGCCTGCGTCAGAAGCACTTGAGATGAATGTCATTGATATCGTCGCCGAAGACATTGCCGATCTGATGCTGCAGATGGATGGCATGGAAGTCATGATAGGTGGCGAAGCCGTGGTGCTAGCAACAAGTGGCAAGGTAATAGAGATAGATACACCAAACTGGCGTACGGAATTTCTCAAGGTAGTGACCAATCCAAACCTGATTCTCTTGCTGGGCATGCTTGGTGCTTACGGTCTGATTATAGAATTCTACAATCCCGGGTTTGGCTTTGCCGGTATTACCGGTGCCATTTGCCTTTTTCTGGCAGCTTATGGTCTGCAACTATTGCCAATAAATTATGCAGGGCTTGGCTTGATTATTTTTGGCTTGATTCTGATTATTTCGGAAGCATTTATACCCAGTTTCGGGATACTTGGAATCGGTGGCATTATTTCCTTCGTGTTTGGCTCAATTATCCTTATCGATACTGAGATGGGTGTTTACACGGTTTCCAAATCACTGGTAACAGCAATAGCGATTGCAGCAGCGGCATTACTGGTGGTCACGATTCGTCTATTTATGAAAGTGCAAAAACAGCAAGCTGTTTCCGGCATCGAAACCTTTGTCGGGATGACTGGTGTGGTGGTCGGTAATTTTGAAGAAACTGGCATGGTGAGGGTGGAAGGGGAATTATGGCAGGCTGTTTCTGATGCGCCGCTAGCCGAAGGTGACGAAATCCGTGTGGAAGCAGTGAATGGCCTGCAGCTGGGCGTCAGGAAAATTTAAATTCACGACCCGAAATAGTTTGGGTGTGTGTAAGGAGGGAAATCAACAATGAGTTCATTTCTAATGGTATTAGTCGCACTGGCGGCTGCTTTTTTATTTGCTGCGATCAATGTCTTACGCGAATACGAAAGGGGCGTAGTGTTTTTCCTGGGTAAGTACCAGACCATCAAGGGACCGGGGCTGATCATCATCATCCCGGTTATCCAGCAAATGGTGAAAGTAGACCTGCGCACCGTGGTTTTTGACGTGCCCACCCAGGATGTCATTTCCCGGGATAATGTGTCGGTTAAGGTCAATGCAGTGCTTTATTTTCGAGTTGTGGACCCGGAAAAATCCATCATCAATGTGGAGAATTATTTCGAGGCTACGAATCAACTTGCCCAAACCACACTGCGTTCCATACTGGGGCAGCATGAACTGGATGAAATGCTCGCCAGTCGCGAGCAGTTGAACGTGGGTATCCAGAAAATTCTGGATGAGCAGACTGATACCTGGGGTATCAAGGTCTCCAACGTGGAAATCAAACATGTGGATCTGGATGAAAGCATGATCAGGGCGATGGCCAAGCAAGCTGAAGCAGAACGAGAGCGACGGGCCAAGGTCATTCATGCCCAGGGTGAGTATGAAGCCTCTGAGCAACTGGTCGCTGCAGCGCAAAAACTGTCTACTTCACCGCAGGCCATGCAACTCAGGTATATGCAGACACTCACGGAAATCTCCGGTGGTGGAACGTCGACGATTGTTTTCCCCTTGCCGATGGACCTGGTTTCCAGCCTCATGAAGAAAGAGTAGTTTTTTTCTGAATTGTTTCAGTTAGCCTGGAACACTCAACCTGTATACGTGAAGGCTTTGATCGGTCTGGTATGGGCGGTTTTTACGACAGGTTTCTGCTGAGCTGGGATCGATACTCCTGCTTGATGTTAATCAATTACTGGAGCCAGCATCCCAAGTACTGTGTTAGAAAAAAGCGTCGACAAGGAACGGCTGTATGTTTGAAGCGGCAGAACTGGGCAGAAAAATATCAAAAAAAGAATTCCAGGAATTAGTCCCTGAACTTCACACGCAATTGCTGAAAATCCAGCAGCAACTTAAAAAATCCAATCATTCCGTAATTGTTATCGTCTCTGGCGTTGAAGGCGCGGGCAAAGGTGAGGTAGTTAACCGGTTGAGCGAATGGCTTGATACCCGGGATATTCGGACCAATGCGTTTTGGGATGAAACAGACGAGCAACGCCTGCGCCCGGACTACTGGCGATTCTGGCGCATTCTTCCAGCTAGGGGCACGATAGGGATCATGTTTGGCTCCTGGTACACCAGGCCAATTATTGATCGTGTCTTTGGCAATCTGGATGAGGGGGATCTTGAACAGCGCTTGCGCCGCATCGTCGAATTTGAGCGCATGCTGGTTCAGGACGGTGCGTTGATAGTCAAACTGTGGTTTCACCTGCCCAAGAATGTTGTCGCTAAAAGAGTGCGCCAGGATAAAAACATTCTGGAAATGAAAATCAAGAAATCACCGTTACTGCAAAAATTTGGCAAACAGTACGATGCTTTTGCTGAAGTCTCGGAAAGAGCAATCCGTATTACTGATAAAGGTAATGCACCCTGGCATTTGATAGAGGCAACCGATAAACATTATCGTGATATTACGGCGGGCCAGATCCTGCTGAATGCCATGGAGGAAAGACTTGCTCAAAGTGAGAACGGGTCCGTTCCTGAATCTCATCATGAAGTAAGCCATCTTGCTGACAAACTCGAGGCCAACAAGATAACCATTCTGGATCATGTTGACCTGAAGCCGACACTGACCCAGGACAAGTACAACAAGGAGTTAAAACATTACCAGGCAAAACTTTTTGACCTGGCATGGAAAGCGCATTATCAGAAAATTTCAGTAGCCGCCGTTTTTGAAGGCTGGGATGCCTCTGGCAAAGGCGGTGCTATACGCCGGGTTACCCGTGCCATTGATGCGCGCCTGTACAAGGTTATTTCAGTAGCTGCCCCCACCGATGAGGAAATTGCCCATCAGTATCTGTGGCGCTTCTGGCGGCATATTCCACTAGCTGGTTATGTTTCTATATATGATCGCTCCTGGTATGGGCGTGTTCTCGTGGAAAGGGTCGAGGGTTTTGCCAAGGAGTCGGAATGGAAGCGGGCCTATAACGAGATCAACCATTTCGAAGAACAGCTTTGTGAAAGTAATATTGTCCTGGCCAAATTCTGGATCCATCTCAGTAAGGAAGAGCAACTCAAGCGCTTCAAGGAGCGCGAAGTAACGCCCTGGAAAGTCCACAAGATTACCGATGAAGACTGGCGCAACCGGGAAAGGTGGGATGACTATAAAACTGCCATCAATGACATGGTTGCCCATACCAGCACCGAGTATGCCCCCTGGTCATTAATACCAGGCAATGACAAGAAGGTCGCTCGTGTTGAAATTGTGAAAACGCTGTGTGAGGCTATTGAACAGAAACTTGAGCAAGTGAAAGACACAGACAAAGTCCAAGAAAAGAATAGGAGCTGACTTTATGCGTCTTCCGGCAGGGGAATGAATTCTTCATCCCCGTCGACACCGTCGAAGCGGCCATTGCGCCAATCCTCTTTAGCCTGCTCAATGCGTTCCTTGCGGCTAGAGACAAAATTCCAGTAGAGATGCCGCTTGCCTTCATTCTCCTCAGTGAAGGCTTTACCACCGAGCAACATTAAACGGGTTTGTGCTGTAGCCAGAATTTCCACCGCCATGCCGGGTACAAGCACAATCATTGAGCCCTCATCAAAAGTAGTGCCAGCAATACTCAAGGTCCCTTCATAGATGTACAGTCCGCGCTCTTCAGCAATGTCAGGAATGACAAAAGTCTTGCCAGGTTCAAGATTGATTTCAGCATAGAGAGTGGGCGATTGCGTGATCACCGGGGAAACCTGACCAAAAGCTTCGCCCACAATCAGGGAAATTTTCACACCATTTTCATTAAACTGGGGAATCTGGTCGGCCGTGTAATGATAAAAGGCCGGCTCTATTTCTTCCTTGTCTATGGGCAAGGCAACCCAGGCCTGGATGCCGCCAAGGGGAGCGTTAACTCCGCGCTGGCTTTGCGGGGAACGTTCAGAATGAACGATGCCTTTTCCAGCCGTCATCCAGTTCACTTCACCAGGTTTGATATTAAGCGTATACCCAAGGCTATCCTTGTGCTGGATTTCACCTTCAAATAACCAGGTGATGGTGGAGATGCCAATGTGGGGATGCGGGCGCACTTCCATGGCCTGATCGCCTTCGAAGACTACCGGACCCATTTGATCAAAAAAGATAAAGGGCCCAATCATGCGCTGGCGTCGGGAAGGCAGGGCGCGTTTGAGTTCAAAGGCACCGATGTCATGGGCTTTGGGGGTCAGTACCAGTGCGACGGGATCGCACTGAGTGTCGTCGTTACAGTCAGGGACTTCGGCCAGTTGCCAACTCATAAATTAATTCTCTGCGATGGTGTAAAGATGAAGTATTTATTACGGCGGACTATCTATGTCTGGATGACTACAGGAATGTCGTTTTAGTCCTCTTTATCCAGTAATTGTTCCGCAGGAGACTGCAGCTTTTTCTTCTGGCGCAAAAAATCAAAGCCATCATCTTCGCCTGCCGGGTGTTCCCGTATTTGTTTGGCTTCTATTTCTTTCTCGGTGCGAGTAAGAATCCTGCGTTCAACAGTAAGAAGGTATATAACAAAGGACAGCAGATAAAGGCCGATTTTGATGAAGGTCGCCTGGATGAGAAAAGCCGTGTCTTGAGATAACTCCACATAACTGAGATATTCGCTATGCAGAAAGCGCACCACGATCCAGAAAGCAATCAGCACCAGTAAACCCTTCAGGCGCGGCTTCAGGAAGCGGGCGGCGGCGATCATGGCGCCAATTTTCAACCAGTTATACATGGCCTTAATAGATCCCCAGAGCCAGCAGAAAGACCACCAGAGTGGAATTGCGGTACTTCAGAGTATCTTGTCTTCCTGATCCTTGACGATAATTTCCAGCTGCTCGGCGTTGTAGTCGATGATTTCCTTGCCGGCAAGGGCAATCTCCACCTTGGCCTGGTCAATGGCTTTTTCACGGATGACGGAACGATACTTGTCGATCACACCCTGTTTTTTTTCTGTGAGCCAATGCTTCATGGCAGTTTTCCTGTTTATAGCCCCGGTTCTCAATACTGGCGATATTACACCTGCGACTGGTAATAAACACAATATATTTCTGGCTTGGTTGATTCTGCTAACTATTGGTAAATGAAGGGGAAATCAGGGCTTTGATGGTTATGATTAAAATATAAGATATTGAATTATATGGATTATAAAGTTGGCACGAATATCGCAACATATTTACTCTAAAGTAGAAAAATTAGCTAAAAAGACCAACTGGAGCAAGATCATGAAAATTCTGACCACCTTATTCGTCCTCATTATGCTCGCCATGGTGGGCGTGGCTCTCCTGCCAATTCTCACCTTTGGCATCGCCCTGTTGTTCATGGCGGGCATCTTTTTTGTCTGGTTGCTGCCAATCCTGATAATTGCGGATTCGAATGAAACCACCGGGGGTGAGAAAGCCTGCTGGATCATGGCCATCATCTTTTTGTCTTGGTTCGCCTGGATCTTCTATTTCTTCCTGGCGCCGGTTAAACCGAAACACTATTACGATCGCTATTATTACGAATAAGTCTCTTCAGAGAGCAGGAGTCAGCACATGGAAAAAGTAAAACACACAGTTGGCAAACTTATCAGCTTCGCCCTGATCCTGTTCTTTGTGGCATTGGGCGTGCTGGGTATCCTGCTGCCCATCTTGCCAGGCCTGGTGTTCCTGCTAATTGCCGCTTTGATTGCTGCACGCCATTTTCCGGCCCTGGCCTTTTGCATGGAGCAGAACCGTTATACCTACAAGGCTATGCGCATCAGTAATGGCTTTATGGATCTGCACTGGTGGGACAAGGCCAGGTTGTGTTTCTGGGGTACGATAAAAATTACTATTGATGGCGTGGATTGGATGTTAAGCCTCTTGGGGCGAGGGTATGGCGGTATTAAGTCAAATATTAAAAGTTGAAAACATTAGATTTGAAGGCTTAATTTGGTTTGTCTTCCTTTCTATATATTGTGCTCATTGAAATTGATAGCATCTCCGCAGCGAGATTATGATCCCCGTCCTTTATTTCCAGTGCGCGACTAATAAATGCTTTTTCGATAGTGGCCATTGCTTCTTTTAAAGAAATTTTTTCTTCAGTTTGAGTTTTTGACAAGTACTCAATAACTCTGTCATTAAGCTCCTTGTATGCAACTCTTTCTTGAGAATAGGGTATGTTTACCAGAACTCTAAATAGATCTCTTTTGTTCTCAGTGAATAGATAAATTATTAAAAAAATTAAAGTACATATAGGTAAGAAAAAAGAAAGGTTAATAATGGAATCGATTTGAATCAAAATAAACACTAGAGATAATATTAAAGCCAATGGTAATAGCGAAAAAAATATAACTTTATGTCTGCGTTTTTTAAGAGGGTTGTTTGCGTTTCTGATACTAAACAAAATTAAAAAGAGGCCAATAAAAATTTATGTGATTAAGTATGATAAGAATATGAAATAATATTCACCAGGCACTCTCAATATTGTAAATTTTGTAGAAATTGCGCCAGCTATAATTTGATCAGTTTCTAATATCATAGCAATTAATACTATTGAAGATATTATGGAGAAACTCAAAAAATATTTTGTAGATTTTTGAGAATGATTATTCAGCCTTTCACTTAAACAAATAAATGATGTAAGCAGAAGTACGACAAAGAAGTAGTAAATTCTTAGTAATAATTCAAAATTATTTGATAAGTTGCTATAGGTGATCACTTCTATAAAGTTCATTCCTGATAGGGAAAACAAAAAACAAGCGATAATATAATTATCTAGTAATAACTTGCGCCATTTTCTAGAAAATAGAATAAATAAGAAAATTCCTAAGGCTAATATTGAAGGGAAAGCCAAATAAACACTAAATGTTTCTCTTATCTGCTCTTGTTCCATGGCAAATATGAACTACCACAACCTCTTGATAATATTTATAACCTATTGATATTTGATAATAATGTCAATTCTCACAATTGAGAAAGGTGTTTTTAACTTTGAAAAAGCCTTTCCCAAAAAAAAGAATTAATCTTTAGAAAATTAGTTATTGACAGTTTGTTCTGGTTCTCAGAAACTCGGTACTGAAAGATTATTACCCTGTTTGAATCGAATAGGGAAATATTTTTTCAAAGCTCCATGGATCAGGAGCTTTAATTAGCAAGGACGCTAAAAGTTTTCAGTGGCAGTCGGCCCAGGCATTACCTCCGTATTGCATCCCACCCTGAGCCGGCTGTCATTGAAACTTCCAGGGGTGCCTAAGCCCCTTTCCCTTTCTTGACCAGATCTTCCAGCAATCGCGTCATACGCGAGCCTACCCGGCGCAGGGCCAGGATAGTCAGGTCATCGGCAAGATTCATGTCCTGGAAGCCGCAGATTTCCTTTTCCAGTTCAGTACAAAGACGTTCCGGTGTCTGGCCAACCCGGCTTTCCACGAAAGCCCGCAGGCGGCCTTCACCGTAGAATTCTCCGTTGGATGAACGTGCTTCCGGCAGGCCATCGGTAAACAACAACAGGGTTTCCCCCGGGTGCAGGCGCATTTCCGCATTGCTGTACTCCTGTTTTTCCAGCATACCGACAATGGTGCCGGTGGCTTTGCCGATTGGGGTGGCGAGGCCTTTTTTATTGATTAACAGAGGCGGATTATGGCCGCCATTGGCATAGATAATACGGCCGTTACCGGTGTTATATATACCCAGAAAGATAGTGACGAAGGCCGCCCCGCCATGGTTCTCCCGCAGCAGTTCATTGGTTTCCTTGAGAATAGCTGCCGGGCTTTTACCGCTGCGGGCCTGGTTGCGCACGATGGTGCGGGTTACTGCCATGACCAGAGCGGCCGCCATCCCTTTACCGCTGACATCGGCAATGACAAAAACCAGGTGCTTGTCATTGATCATGAAGAAGTCGAAGAAGTCGCCGGCGACATGCTGGGCGGCCTTGCTTACCGCGTGCAGATTAAATTCACGACGCAAAGGGAAAGGAGGAAATTCGCTGGGCAGCAGGGCCTGCTGGGTCTGGCGCGCCATCTGCAATTCTTTTTCCACCATCTGTTTTTCAGCGGCCTGCTGGCTCTGAAGTTCCACCTGTTTTTTCAGGTTTTTGAGCATGCGATTGAAACCTACGGACAATCTTCCCAGCTCGTCCATGGAGTAGATTTTTTCTATATTGGTGTCCAGTTTGCCCCGGGCTACTTCTGATACTGCTGCTGACAGAGTTTTGATGGGCCGGGTCAGGCGTGAGCTGACATAGAGGGTGAGGGCGATGACCAGGACAATCATCAACCCCAGGCCGTAAACAGCGATAGTGATCAGGGACCATAACTCTTCGGTTAATCCGGCGCGGGGCAGGGTGGCTGAAAGAGACCACCCCGTGGATTCAACAGGGGTATAAAAGATCCATGATTCTCCTTCGACCACTTCGCCGTTTAGAAAAAGGTTTTCCACAACGGCCATGCCACTGCTGCCAGACATGATGTTGTTGACGGCGGCCGCGTATGCCGGGTTGTTCTGCATGACTACCTGGTCCTGAATAGAAGAACTCATCACCAGCGTGGGATTGTAATGGGAAATGAAATTGCCAGCGCGGCTGAGAATAATGAAATTCTCCCCGTTGAATTCCTGCAAGGCGTCGCCTCCGATCCTGTCCAGGCGTACATCGACGGTAGCAACTCCCGCAATCTCGCCGTCCCGGAAAAAGGGTGCCGAGTACGTTGTCATCAAGACGTTGCCTGCACCTTCATCAAAATAGGGCTCTGTCCACAGACCACGGCCGTTGTCGATGACACTGCTATACCATTCCCAGTTACCGTCTGTGTAATCGTAGGAGTCTGCGCCTAACTCAAGTGTCGTTAATTCGATACCTTCGCCAAACACATAGGGTGAAAACAGACGTGTGTCGCCGTCCCAGGTGAAGGGGGTAAAGGCAATGGCGGCGCCATAAACCAGGGGATTGTCCGCCACATTGCGGTAAAGCAGACCATTGATATCTTCTTCACTGATACCTTCTTCCTGTGAGAGCAGGTTGGCAGTGGTAGCGGCAATTTGTGCCAGGCCATCAAACTGGGCAGCGATACCTGCCGCATAGAGCTCAATATCTGCCTGTTCCTGCTCCTGGATGTTGATTACGGCAAAGGTGTAAATACGAGACAGGGTAAAGCCCATCACCACCGAAGTAATGATGATCAGGGGCAGAACGATGGAAAGGATCAGTTTCCAGCGGATGGAAAATTGCAGTTTGATATTGGTTCTCGATGCTTGTTGTTGAATACACCTGGGCCAAGCGGGCTATTTTAACCTTCACGCCCGGTGCTGCCTAATGGCAAAACAACTTAATTAAAGATCAGGGTTTTGTGTGGTTCTATGAGTAGTTACTGGGTCAAGACTGTACTGTCCCGGCGGGGGATGAAGGGGTAGTCCACGATGGGCTCGGCGTCTATCAAACGGCGACGCAGCATATCGTGGGCCACTGCACAGCTCATGACCCGGACAATGGTGCGTGTACGAATGGATAGGTTAATTAGCTGTACCCAGCAGGTAGATCTGTCGCACAGGGCAATGGCGACCAGACCTACGGGTTTATCCTCTGTGCCACCATCCGGTCCGGCGATGCCTGTTGTAGCCAAGGCATAATCCGCATCAAGGCTGGCGCGGGCACCCATTGCCATCTCCGCAGCAGTTTCCAGGGAGACTGCGCCATGAACTTGCAGTGTGTTTTCCCTAACGCCCAGTACTTTTGACTTTGCTGCATTGGAATAAGTGACCAGGCCTTGCAGCAGGTAGTCCGATGAGCCCGGGAAATCTACCAGTTGACTGGTAAGCATGCCACCGGTACAGGATTCGGCAATAGCCAGAGTTTTCCCGCTGTCCTGCATCAAGGTATGGGCCTCTTCAGCAATGGAAGCAAAACGATCAGTAACAACAGCTGTGCCAAGTATCTTTTTTACCTGTTCGATATATCCAGGCATGTTGGAAAGAGCTGAATCACCGCGGGCAAAAATCTTTATTTCGACATGGGGGGCTGAAGGTCTGTATCCCAGGGTAATGCCTTTGGGAATTGCCAGTGCATTGAGCTGGTCGGCCAGCGTGGATTCGCCATGACCGATGGTGACCAGTTTATGCAGACGAGTAGGGTCGCTCTTGCCAAAGGTATCGGTAATAAATGGCAGGAACTGCTCCTCTACCATTCGTTTGAATTCCGAGGGTACGCCCGGGGTAAAAAACAACCAGCAATTATTCAGGAGTACACGAAAGCCCGGTGCTGAACCAATAGGGTTGTCTACCAGTACGCCTTCTTTGGGTAACAGGCACTGCTTGTAATTGCTTTGTGGCATGGTTCTGCCGCGTTTGGCGTACCAGCTTTCCAGATGTTCGCGCCAGCCGGCATCTTCAATCAGTTCAACGCCGAGAGCTTTAGCTGCGGCTTCTGCAGACAGGTCATCGGTAGTTGGCCCAAGACCTCCATTGACCAGAATGACATCCGCATGCTGACTGCGTTCCTGAAAGATGGTGACCAGATCGGCCATGCGATCGCCAACCGTGGTCTTGCGTTGCAATTCTATACCCTGATTCATGAGTGTATCGGCGAACCAGGCGGCGTTGGTGTCAATGATCTGACCGGAAAGGACTTCTTCACCGGTGCAAATGAGTTCAATTTTCATGATGCGAACTATAGTTCAGAATATATAGTCGAATGATAACGTAATTCATCATTCAAAGGAGCCAGGCGTCTGGAGTCAGAAGCAAGGAAGGAAGAAAAATTAGCAGCGATCGACAAAGATAATGCGGCTATCCAGATAAATATTGCACCCTGACGCGATAGCCGCCTGATCGATAACCTGGTTTATATTGGCATCCGCTACCCGGAAGCTCACCGAGATGATATAGGCCAGCGCTGTTTTGACTGAAACTGTAGGTGCCGAAATGGAAAGCGGATCATTCTCAATACTTGTGTTGTAAGGAGATGCGGTGATCTCGACAGGCGGAGTCATGGATTCTGCCAATGCCTGTAACACGGCGATCAGGTTGGCATCTTCCAGTGTGAAGGTATAGGCCGCTTACCCGGTATCTGCAGTACGCAAAGCCATGATAGAGCCTCCACCCGGCAAGGGAAGAATCACGGCATTGGAATAGCCCTGCAGGTTAGCTTCAGTGGGTTCGCTGCTGAGGATGATTTCAGAATCTTCAGTTTCTAAGGTGATCTCGGCTGCGAGCGTGGCAATAGAGATAACACAAAAAAAAGTCCGACCAGGTTCTGGAAGGATAGTGAGATGTCGCGCTTTTTCTTATACATGAAATGTGTCATGGCGATCAGAATATCAGGTTAATTACACTGATTAATCAGGATGCTCGCTGGTAGTTTACTCCCTTATGCAGGTGTTTTCAGTAGCACAGGCCAATGAAGAAATGGAAGTGGAGGCGAAATTGGAAAAGGTGAGACTGGTACTGGTTTAATGGCAAGGAGTGCCAGGGAAGAGAGGCAGTAAATAAGCCGGGATTGTAAGGCAATTACTCTTCGTCGTCTTCTTCTGCCTCAGCGGCGATTTTTTTCAAGCGCTTGCCGGCTTCAATAGAGATCTCTTCAGGAATTTCAAGACCACCAAGCCACACAGCTTTATCGTCGTCGCCCAGAGATTCACTGACCACACTGACCCCGGTTTCGCGGTTCAGGCATTGAATCCGATTCAGGCTTTCTTCATCAATGGGCTCATTATTCAATACCAGACCGGTTTCAAACAGCGCCCAGGTGTTGTCTTCTGATTGCCAAAATTGGTTAGTCAGTTTGCTGGCAGCTTCCACTTCCTGTTCCAGGCGGGCTTTATCAGCAGTAAGCTCCCTGACTTCCTTGCGTTCTGCTACCAGGGCTGTGTTGATGTTCTTGTTATCTTTTGCCTGATCCAGGTTTTTCTTTTTCAGATCTGTCACTTGTCGTTTCAAGCGCATTGGATCGAGCTTTTTCAGCTCCTTGAGTTCGGCCTGGATTTTAACCAGATCTTCCTTGGCTTTTTTAACCTGGGTATTTACCTGGTTGTCTTTATCGTCGGTTACGATCAGCTTTTCCAGCCGCTCCATTTGTAGTTCCTGTTGGAGGGCATCGTATTCGGCTTCCAGGCCAGCAAAGTGATTGAACTGCTTTTCCAGATGATCGAAATCTTTCTTGTGGTCCAGAATATCCTGATGCAGTTTCTGCTCCACCTTTTTTTGGCGGTCGAGCTGCTCAAGAAGTTGCTGCTTTTCATCTTCAAGCTTTTTAATATCAGCTTTGAGAGCGCTGCTTGTGCGAAGTTCTTTGAGACTTAATACTTGGGCCATCTTGGAATGCTAATACTGGTTTATTTTGACTGGTTCTACTGGTTTTTTACTGATGTTCTACTCTTGTTCTACTCTTGTTCTACTCTTTTAGTTGCTATATTAAAGCGGCTAAATTCAGTGAGTTGGGGTAAATCAGGGCGCGAATTCTACCATAGACACGAGGCAGCCTGCCAAGGTTTGGGGCGGGTTAAATGGCTAGAAAAGAGAAAATTTCGTGAATTTCAGGCCTTATTGCTATCCGGCAGACCTTTCGCGCATTTGCGCAAGGAGACCGTCCATCCCATCCCGGCGCACGATACTGCGGTAGGTTTCACGGTAGGAGCTCACCATGCTGACGTTTTCCACTTCCACGTCGTAGACAAACCAGCCATCGCTGCGCAGGCGCAGCTTATAATTGATAGGTATTTCGTTGTTGGCCGTAACAATAACCGTGTTTACCTCAGAGCGATTATTGTTGATTTCTTCATCCCGGAACTCGACGGCTTCATTGGTGTAGGCTTCAAGTCGGCCCATATAGGTGTTTTCCAAGGTCTGCAGGAATAAAGCCTGAAATTCATTCTGCTGTTCTTCAGTTGCCTGGCGCCAGTTTGTGGAGAGTACGCTCTGGGCCATAGCCCTGGCATCAAAGGATTTGCTTATTTCTACACGCATCCGGGTACGGGCATCGTCACGGGAAAAGCTTCCATCGCGCAAAATAGCCAGGATGGCATTTACCGTAGTCTGGACGGTCTCTGTAGGAGATCCGTTCTGCGCATTCACCTGTAAAGACAGGGCAAGCACCAGAAAAGCGCCGGTGTGCAGAAAAAATTTACCAATTTTTGGAAAACGCATTGTTTCGTCTCAAAATATCAAACGGGGTATGAATTATACCTTTGGAGGTACAAGGTACAAGGTACAGGGTACAAGAAAAAGCTTAATACAACCTTGACAGCTTATGTGATAAATCCATCATTTTTTGACAGGAGACAGGAGACAGGAGACAGGAGACAGGGAATTATTCTTCAACTCTGCCAGCACGGTTTTGGACGTAGGCACTCCGAAAGAATGTATAGGGATCCAATGAGCTGTCATAAAACGCTTCATAGGTATCCTGGTCCAGGGACAAGCTGATTTCTGCATCCACTAAATTGACAGGAATAGCCGCATCATCATGCAGTTCCCAGTAAAGCGGGTTCATGGCGGTATTACCAATGCTGCCGAGGACATCGCGTAAACTGCTGGGGCCTCGAAAAGGGATCACCAGGTAAAAACCATGCCCAACGCCATACTTGCCCAGGGTTTGTCCAAGATCTTCCTCATCCCTGGCGATGCCAAGATCAGTAGCTGGATCGAAAAACCCCAACAAGCCAATGGTGGTATTGATAACAAAACGTGACAGTTCCGTTCCGGTGTTGGGCAGGTCGAGCTGGAGTAAAGCATTTATTGCAGAAATCGGCGTGCCCAGATTATCAAAAAAGTTGGCGCCTGATGTTCGCACCGGCGCGGGGAATACGCGCAGGCCCCTGGCAATCGGTTTCATGACGCCTCGATACAAGGCATCGTTAAGCGCAAAGGAAGCCCGATTTAATCCTTCCAGAGGGTCCGCGATACTTGGCGAGTCATCCTCTTCTTCGTCAAAAATAAAGAAATCATCATCGTCTTCCTGGGCCAGGAGTGCAGGGCTCGCCATTCCCGTGAGAAGGGCAAAAAACAGGATTTGGCAAAATGCCGACTTTTTGAAAATCAAAGCGTGTAACAATCTGTTCGTCAATTTGATTATTAACTTCATGATTAAAAATCCTGTACCGAAACTGACTTAGCCATCGGAACTGAATATATATCGGCTAACCAGATCTTCCAGGCTGATGGCAGATTCGGTTTCATACATTTCCATGCCCTCAGTAAGCAGGTCATCAAATCCACCTGGGATGATATTGACATACTTTTCCCCAATAATGCCCTGGGTACGGACAGCGGCTATGGCATCTTCCTGGATCGGAACGCCTTCATTAATGCGCAGTTGTACCACGGCTTCAAAAGAATCCGGATCGAAAGTGATTCCAGACACAGTGCCAATACGTACACCTGCACCTTCGATAATTGCGCCTTCACGTAAACCGGAAATAGAGGTAAATCGGGCGGTAAGAGTGTATCCCGGCTGGTCAGTAAAGGTGGCGCCAGCTACTGAAACGGCAAGCCAGGTAAAACAGGCAATACCGATGAGGACGAAGATGCCGGTTACCAGCTCAATTGTAATCTTGTTCATATGGCTTTCTCTTCTCTTTTTTATTCCAGCGACTTATTTTCGCTTTGTTCTTTCTTCTATTTATAGCTAAACAATTTCTAACCCTTCTAAAATCGTCCTTACCAAGGATTGCTGTTTTATTTATGACATTAATGCGCCAATCAGGAAGTCAAAAAACAGTACCGATACAGAGGAAATAACAACTGCATCAGTGGTCACACGGCTGACGCCTTCTGCACCCTGTGAGCCGTATTTGCTCAGGTGGAGATAAAAGCCTTTGGCGCAGCAAATCAGGGTAATAAGCATACCGAAAATAACTGATTTGACGAGTCCTAGACGAACATCAGCCCACAACACAGATTCAATCATTCCGTTCATATAGGAGCCTTCTGAGACACCTAACATAATCACCCCAACAAAATAGCCACCACCAATAGCAACAACACTAAACACACAAGTGAGCAAGGGCACAGATATTATGCCGGCTACCAGTTTGGGTGCGACAAGATATTTATCAGGAGGTATCGCCATACATTCGAGTGCATCAACCTGTTCGGAAATTCGCATAATACCCAGCTCAGCACATATGGCTGAGCCGGCACGACCTACTACCATAAGAGCTGTCATCACTGGGCCCAATTCACGAATGATGCTTAAGGCAACCGCTGAACCCAGTACCCCGACTGAGCCAAATCGCTCCAGCGTGTTGTAAAACTGCAGGCCCAAAACCATGCCGATGGTGACGCCGGAAATAATAATGACTGTCATGGAGCGTGCGCCAATAAAATAGATCTGTTTAATGATCGGGAAAATCTGGTAGGGAGGCAGGAGCATTTTCCAGGCAATTATCATCAGCAGTAGAAAGGTTCTGCCGATCTGTTCAATGCTGTCGAGCGCAGTGTTACCCAGATTTGAAATGGCCTTGATCATTCTGAATTACCAGTCAGGCGCTTAACATGTTTATCACCATCCACAACATTTTCCCGAGGCGTTCTGTTTAGCAAGTCTATAACTCTTTGGTCTTTTGATGATTTTATTTCTTCAGGCGTACCTACCTGAATTAATTCGCCATCACCCAGAATGGCTATTCTGTCAGCAATGGCAAATACACTATCCAGTTCATGAGTAACAACGATTATTGTCATCTTCATACTTTCCTTGAGCATGATGATGAGTTCATCAAGCTCGGCAGAAGTAATAGGGTCAAGACCAGCCGAGGGTTCATCAAAAAACAGCAATTTTGGGTCCTTGATAATGGCTCTGGCGAGAGCCGCACGCTTTTTCATGCCGCCGGAAAGTTCTGACGGCATCAGATGTTCATGGGACAGCAGGTTAACCATATCCAGTTTTATTCTGGTCATGATCTGGATTGTGTTTTCATCCAGGTCGGTGTGTTCGCGCAAGGGCAACTGTATATTTTCAGCCACTGACATGGAAGTAAACAGAGCGCCTCCCTGAAAAGCTACACCCATTTGCTCTCTCAATTTGTAAAGCTCACCTTTGGATGCGTGGCAAATGTCGGTGCCCAACATGTGGATATGGCCTTTGCTGGGTTTTTTCAGGCCTAGCATGCAGCGCAGTAGTGTGCTTTTGCCCGCACCACTGCCGCCCATGATGACCATGATTTCGCCTTGCCTGATACCAAAATTGATGTCATTGAGTATGCGCCTGGTGCCATAGTCAACAACAAGGTCACTTATTTCGATAGCGTTGGAAGATTTCATGGTGACAGAGATTGATTTTAGATTTCGGACTGGAATTGCTCTACGTCATCGTAGAGGGAAAATACCTTGTCCAGGCGCGTCAGGGTAAGCACCTGCAAAGCAGGGTTGGAAATGCTTAACAGGCCATAAGCCAGGTCCGAAGACTTGGCAGTCTGGAAGCCTTCTACCAGGCTGGCAATACCGGAGCTGTCAATATAGCTCACCTCTTTCATATCAATGAGCAGGGGCTTGCCGTCTTTGAGTGAGCCAAGAATCTGTTTCCTTAATTCAGGAGAAAAATGCAGGTCGATTTCTCCACTGAGTTCCAGTACATGAAATTCATTTTCAGAACGCAGAATGCATTTCATTGTTTCATTCCCTGAGCGTTAATGCTCAATTTCACAATCCAGAACAAATAGCTCAGTCTTCAATTTTCTTTATCATTTGCAGCACATTGCCACAATCTTCGCCGCAATCAATCAGTTGTACTTCATCCATGATTTCATTGATGATGTGGCAGCCCAAACCGCCTGGACGTATTTCCTCAAGAGGGCGACCGATCATTTCCTGCTCCCTGGATTTTCGGTGAGCAAAATCCGTCAGCCGGAAAGTCATGCTATCTTCCTGTTTTTCAATTTCCAAGATGATGTCACCCGAATCATCATTGCAGTAGGCATGCTCGATGATGTTCATGACCGCCTCGCCAACAGCAAGGACGACACAATTTTTCAATTCCTCGGATTTGCTACAAGACTCCAGTACATCTCTAAGTTTTTCCCGGAGTGTACAAAGGTGTTCACTTTTGGCGGGAAATTGAAATTCCAGTAATTTCTCAGCAGCGGCCATATTCTACCCGTAGTGGTAATGCCTACCTGTAATAAAATGTTTTTTTAACAAGTAGTAGCTGTTAAAAATCTGAATGACTTGCCACTTTACTCGGCGTGGTCTGCCTGGTTTCTTCAATCAGCAATATGGTTAAATCATCAAACCCGGAATCAAACCTGGAAGCTTCTTCGGCCAGGCGCCTGAGTCGCTCTTGTCGTGGAACATCATAGAAGCGATCGAACAGGGTATACAAATTCTGTAGTTCGTCAGGTTTATCCAGAGTTCTTGCCAACCCCTCTGACAGGCCGTCAGTATACAAATATAGACTGGACCCCGCCAGAGAGAAGGTCACTTCTTCAAAAACCTGATCAGCCAAGATGCCGAGGGGTAAGGTGCGAGATTCGTATTCCAGAAACTTGCCTTGACTGGTGCGTTGAATGACCGGCAGATGTCCGGCATTGGACAGGGTTACTGTGCTGGTGGCCGGATTGTAGAGGCCGCCAACCATGGTTAGAAACATGCCACGGGTAGTATGTTCCACCAGTTCTTCATTTATGATTTCCATGATTTTAGCTGGTGACACCATGGTCTTACCCAGGCAGTGGTATAGGCTGCTCGCTTTTGCCATCAACAGGGCAGCATCCATCCCCTTGCCGCTGGCATCACCAATATTAAAGACATAAGTACCATCCGGTTGCCGGAAGTAATCAAAAAAATCACCGGAAACATTTTTTGCGGCCTGGTTGATTCCTACTATCGGGTGAATTTCCTCGTATACAGGCAGAAAGCTTTCCTGGATGGTGCGGGCAATTTGCAGTTCCTGTTGAACCATTTCCGATTGCACCAATTCCGAGGCCATTTTTGAATTATGAATAGCCAGTGACGCTGAAGAGGCCAGGATGCTAAGCAAGTGCTTGTCCACTTCACTGAACAGCCCGTCAGGATTGGATTTTGAGGGTAGCTTGTTAATGAGTTCAATGGCGCCAATGGTTTCCTTGTGGACACTCAGGGGGACGCAAAGGATGGAGCGGGTTTGAAATCCGGTTTTTTCATCTATCCCCCCAAAAAACTGATCTGTGTTGCGGGTATCCATAATCAGCTGGATTTCCGAGTCAGCTACAGCCTGCCCAAGTATGCCCTTGCCGATTTCAACCGTATAACCCTTGATATCCACCGGGCCAGCATTGGCCATACAGGTCAAATTACCCTCATCATTAATCAGAAAAATGGAAGCAGCCTCGCAATGCATGTGTTCCATGAGTTTTCTGAGGGTGAGAGAGAGAGTTTCATCAATATCCAGGGAATATTCAAAGGTCTGGATCAGGTCTTCAAGATTATCCAGGACAGCCGATGGCAACTTGGCTTTCTTCAATTGATCTCCAGTTCTCTTTTCCAGGGGCGGGGGAAAAAGAATACGACAAATACGCGGAAATCTACATCCTTTATGATTACCTTGATTGCTGCCTGTAACAGCAGCAATGACAGGAACACTCCTGGTTTCGCTTACCAATACCCAGGCACATAAAAGGTCCCGGAGCCTGGATACCAGGGTAGCGCACTGGTAGCTGATTTTCTGATTTTATCCTGGATCGTAAAAAATCGGTCCGGACTATAGTAAAGGGAGTAACGGGCAATTACCGGGTTATTGTCTGCCCCACAGGGGGCATCTCAAGGAATTTGCCCGCCTGTTTTGGCTACCTCTGGTAAGAGACGCGGTAAATAGTATTGGCACCGTCATCACTGAGCAGAAGTGATCCGTCCTGCATCACTACAGTAGCGACTGGTCGCCCCCAGGGATTGCCGTCTTCATCGATAAAACCTACCAGAAAATCGATGTACTCACCGGTTGGTACACCGTTTTCAATGGGCAGTCTGACTATCTTGTGTCCTGTGCGGTGGGCGCGATTCCATGAGCCATGCAGCACAGCAAAGCCATCACCGGCATATTCCGCTGGAAAGGCTGAAGCTCCTGATGGGTTCTGTGGATAAAATTCCAGATCCACTGCGGCTGAATGTGCTGTGTAGGGCACATCTGGCTGGCGGATTTTGCCTTCCAGGTCAGGTCTTGCACCGGCATGACGGGGATCTTCATTGTCGCCCATGTAATACCAGGGCCAGCCGAAGAAGCTGCCTTCCGGAATGCGGGAGGAATAATCCGGGACCAGATCATCACCCAGTTGATCCCGTTCGTTCACAGTACACCAGACATCACTGGTTTCAGGTTGAACTGTCAAACCTACGCAATTGCGAATGCCGTTGGCAAAAAGCCTGCCGCCAGCTTGTTCATTGCCGACCTCAAAAACCATTATTGAGGCGCGGTTTTCTTCTGTACCCCAGGCTGCGCCCAGGCCCCGTGCTGCTTCCCAGGCGGCAATATCAGCCATGGATTTTTCAGGCATATCTTCCTGAACATTGGATTGCGAACCCACAGACACATACATGCGAGTGCCATCCGGAGAAAAGGCCAGGTCTCGGGTGTAATGACCACCGCCGACCGGGCTGAGTTGAGGCACGATGACTTCCGGTACACCCCGGGCAACATTGTCGCCAGTCTGGTAGGGATAGCGCACGATACGATTGGTTTCAGCCACATAGACCCATTGAGGATTGTTTCCTGCCGGATACAGTGCGATACCATTTGGCTGTAACATGCCCTGTGCAAAAACAGTGATTTCCTGTGCTCTGCTGTTATCTGCTGTTGGACGCATCACTTTGATACGGCCACTCTGGGTTTCGGCCAGGAAAATATCACCGTTAGGGGCCAGCACCATGGCTCTTGGTCCCTGCACGTCTGCAGTGAAAGTTTCGGCTGTAAAACCGGCAGGAAGTATTAACTGCGCACCTTCAGGGCGAGTGGCTATCTGAGGAAAATTTCTTGCAGAGGATGTTTCATAGGGTGCCGGCAGGCTATCCAGATCGACACGATGCACACGTCCCGGACGATCATTGATCCAGTCAGGGTCTCCTGCAGGCGGCTCGATATTTGCTGGCGCTCGAAAGCCGCCAAAACCGCCAAATTGCGGAGTAGCTTCTGCAAAAGTTCCATTAGCCAATTCTTCAAAATAGGCAATCAGGTTAGCGCGGCTTTCGGCATCCTGGACCGGGATGACCATGGCGGAGCCAGGTACTACTGTCGTAGGTGATTCGAGGAAACGATCCAGCGTTGCCGCATCCCAGGTTAATCCGGAATTCGCCATGGCTGCGGTATAGGTAAATTCGGAAGCTGCAGCATCACTGCCAAAGACGCCATGCAGGAGCGGCCCCTGCGCCCCACCGTTGTCTCCAGGTGCAGCGCTATGACACAAGGCGCATTGCTGGCCAAAGAATGTTTTGCCGGCAGCGGAGTCAGCAGCTGATACCGATTGAGTAAAGACAATTGCGATAATAAATAACAGATTTCTGGTAACCACGAGTCCTCCTGGAACAATGCAGAGTATGTCTATTTTATCTAGTGGGATAAATTCAGGACGAGAAGCATATACAGGTATCAGCTTCTCGTCCAATCAATGAAAGGGATTATCCTGGCTAATCCGAACGGTGAGTTCAGACTATTTTTCACGTTTCTTACTTATGTTTCTTACTTATAGAGAAACAGTACCGGTGCTGTCGCCAAAGCTTTCCTGCTCTATGCCAAGCACATGCAGCATGGAAACCAGCAGGTTGGACATATTGGTCTTGTCAGGGTTGCGGATATGGCGGTTGCCTTCCAGTTTTCCTGAAGCACCACCGGCCAGAATAATCGGTAGAGGATCGTGGTTGTGTGAATTCCCATCACTCATGCCGCTACCATAAAGGATCATGGAATTATCCAGCAAGTTGCCATCGCCATCCGGGATAGCCTGCAGCCGCTCCATGAAATAGGCCAGCAGGCCCACATGGTAATAATTCAAGACAGCAAAGCGTGCTTTCATATCCTCGTTATTGGAATGGTGAGACAGGGTATGGAATCCATCCCTGATACCGCTTGCCGGGTAGACAGCGCCACTGAGTTCCTTGGCCATGAGGAAAGTTGAGACCCTTGAGATTTCTGTTTGCCAGGCCAGTATTTGCAAGTCATACATCAGCTTGATGTGCGCATCCACATCGGCAGGAATGCCATTGGGCTTGTCAGGGACATTAATATCGTCAGTAACTTTTTCACCGGCCTGGACTATGCGGCGTTCTATCTCACGAATATCAGTCAGGTATTGCTCCAGTCTGGCGCGATCAGCGGCAGGTAGCGCTTTATCCAGCGAGGCAAGTTGATCTGTTACTGCATCCAGAAGACTTAAAGATTGACTGCGCCTGGCTTCACGCTGCTCGGGAGTAGCGCCATCGCCAAATAAGTGTTCAAAAACCACCTGGGGATTATTTTGCATTGGCAGGGGAGACATGTCCGACTGCCAGGAAAGAGTATTGCGGTAAGCACAACTAAGACCTTCACCGCAGCTGAGAGTCGGTTCCTCTATAGTCAATTCTATAGATGGCAGAGGTGTATCCTGGTGTAGTTGCTTGGCAATAATCTGGTCGAGTGTCACACCCAGCTGAGGAATGGCGCCAGTTTGTGGTTTGGCGCCGCTGAGAAAAGAAGCCGCTGATCTGTTGTGATTGGCTGTGGCGCCGCCGGGGCCATAGGCCAGGGGCAACGTCAGGTCACTGATGACATTAACCTGGTTTCGAAAAGGTTCCAGGGGCTTGAGGATTTCCGTGAACTCGAAATTTTTGCCTTCTGTAGCCGGTGTCCAGCGTGACATGGTAGCGCCATGGGGGGTATAGATAGCACCGAAGCGGGTTTTTGGCATTTGGCTTTGGGCCAGGGCGGCTCTTGCCGGAATCATGGACTCCAGAAATGGCAGGGCAAGTGTCGTTCCCGTTCCGCGAAGAAAAGTTCGGCGAGATAGATGTTTTTTGCTTATAAAGGTTGCCATTTCAGGCCTCCGGTATTGTATCGGTGTCTTTGGTATTCTCGGCAGCTACTGCTTCCGAGCCACTTTTTACCCGCTTTGTAAACTGTTCGCTGGTGACAATGCCACGTACCAGCTCAGAAAACCTGAAATCACTTTCTTCAGCATTGCTCATAATAGAACGAACAGTCGGCATATCATAGTACTCCAGTTCCCGTCCCAATGCATAAGTCAGTAATTTCTCTGTAATGGTTTCGACAAACAGGTCAGAATATTCCATCAAGGCTGCGTGTAAATCTGCTGGTCCACTGATTTGTGTACCATCCAGAAGCGTCCCGGTAGGGTCTACGCGTGAATCACCATCAAACTCACGCCATGCCCCGATAAGATCAAAATTCTCCAGGGCAAAACCAACCGGATCTATCACGCTATGACAGGAACTGCAGACCGGGTCTGCGCGATGGGCTTCAAGCCTTTCACGAACTGATGTTGTAATAACAACGGAGCCGTCACCATCAAGGTTGGTTTCAACGCCAGGTGGTGGTGCGGGTACCGGGGCACTCAACAGGTTCTCCAGAATCCAGCTTCCTCTGACGACTGGTGAGGTGCGGCTGGCAGTAGATGTCACAGTCAGAATGCTGGCATGGCCCAACAAGCCTTGTCTTGGACTGTCCTCTGGCAACTCAACACGACGAAAATAGGAGCCCCTGACCCCTTCTATGTCATAGTGTTTTGCCAGACGTTCATTAAGGAAGGTGTAATTGGCATCCAGTAATTCTGTAACCGGCAGGTCCTCCTGAATCAGATTGGCGACAGCTAACTGTGTTTCACGAATAAAAGCTGCTCTGAGATTATCGTCGAATTCGCCTTCTTCAGGAGTGACAGATTCCATGTCACGCAGATACAGCCATTGGCCGGCAAAATTTTCGATTAGCGCCGCTGACTTCTCATCCCTCAGCATGCGTTCCACTTGTGCCAACAAGATGTCTGGCTCTCCAAGCTGGTTGTTGACTGCAAGTTCTATTAACTCTTCATCAGGAATCGTGCTCCAGAGAAAAAAGGACAGGCGTGATGCCAGTTCCAGATCGCTAATGGTATAGATTTCACCTGGGGCCAGCTCTTCAGGCTCCTCTTCAAAGCGGACCAGAAATCTTGGATCAATTAAAATTCGCGACACGGCTTGCTGGATACCTTCTTCAAAACCACCTTCGCGAAAACCCTGTTGGTAGAAGGTCATGATGGATTGCACGTCGCTGTCATTCACTGGTGCCCTGAAAGCCCTGCCGGCCATGTTTTCCACTATAGTCTCTGCACATGAAGTTGGTTCATCATTGGTAGCAGGGTAACAGCTGAAAATCAGTTGTCTGCTCGGTGTGTTTCCTGGGCCGGTGGCGTTATAGGGGCCAATAATTTCTATACGGTTGATACTGCCACCGACACTATATTCCTTATAAATATCATTAACGCCGGTAGATTTTTGCAGGTCGATGATGCCCGCAGTAATAGTGTGGGGACCTGCAGTAAGAGGAATGCGTGAAAGTTGGTTATTGTCAATTGCCACTGGTAAACCATCAATAGTGACATCCAGTATGGCTCTGCCTTGGGCATTGCCCCGACCGAAGTTGAACAAGCGCCCACCAATATTGATATCGTATTCCGCATCCAGAGGGAAATTGTGCGTCACTACCATGCCTCCCCTGGTCCCGAGAGGCATGCCGTCAATATGCTGGTCCTGCATCAGATCCGGAGGTGGCAGGTATATAGTAGAAGATTCAGTGCTGGTCATATCACCAACGGCCCAACGGCTGATTTTCATGGCAGCTGAGGTATAAGCCTGTATCAGGGCAGGGGAAAAACCTAACGAAGTGGCAATATTGTCAAAGCCTTCGCTTGAGTTATCCCGTGGTAACAAGGTGTCGACATTGATATCCAGCGCCAGAAGATCCCGAATCGCATTTTTATATTCAGTGCGATTGAGTCGGTGCAGTGCAGGGGAAGCAGGGATGGTCTGGATAGTGCTATCAAGTTGGTCAGCAATAGTATGGGCAAAGGATTCGAGGTTATTTCTGTCCGGCCGTTCTTCGCCAACCGGGGGCATCATGCCGATGCGTACTTTCTTGATCATTTTTTCCCATATTTCAGGGTCCTGATCAACGTGGTCGAAATCCAGGCCTTCCATGTCCAGGCTGCCAGCCCAGTCCTCGAAGTTATGGCACTTGACGCAGTACTGATCAATAAAAGCAGGCACATCCTGCGCCACAGCAGTGAAGCTCAGTACACTCAAGAATCCGGATAGTGCTAATAAAGTTGAATGTTGAATTTTTGGCATGAGAGTAATTGTATTTTTATCGTATGGGCATGTTCTGGCTTTCAAGCAGCTCTGAAATTAGCGCCATCGATTCAGGTTTTTCCTCGGCTGGATGAGTTGCCAGGAAAACACCCCTGGCCCAGTCCAGCGGAGAACGATTTTCGTTGTCCATAATATCCAGCCTGGCACCTTTTTCCACCAGGAACCGGATGATATCATTGGAGCCCCGGTTGGCGGCCCCATGCATCGCTGCCAGTCCCATGGAGTTGGTGTGGTTTACATCCATGCCCAGTTCATAACATAGCTCGACTGCCTGCAGTAATTGTTCCGGACCTTCAGTCCAGGTCTGGGAAACAACCCAGTTGATGCCGGCTGCAGCCATCAGGGCATTGGTACCTGCATAGGTTTCGATATGTGGATCTGCGCCGTTTTCCAGAAGCAGTTTCATGGTAGCCAGATCCCCGGCACGAGCAGCACGGATAAAGGGGGTCTGACCGGTAAAATCCACCCATTCCAGGGTGCCAGTAATAGAAAGAAGATCATGCCGGATTGGAGGTGATTCCTTTGTCCTTACATCCAGATTAGCCCCCTCGGCAATGATGGTTTTAATCAGGTCCAGAATTTCATCACGATTATTTACATAGTTATCGAATAAATCGTTATGAATATACAAGTTGCGCACATTGACGGCTTCCCATAAGGGGGAGCGGCCGTACCAGTCCTGGGAATTGATATCTGAACCACGTTCAATAAGAAGTCTGGCACTGGCCATACTGTTGTTTTCTACGGCCATTAATAATGCAGAAATGTTGTTGGCATCAGTCAGGTGAATATCGGCGCCGCTGTCGAGGAGCAGTTCTACTATCGCTGTGTAGCCATGCCGGGTGGCATATAACAAAGGAGTCATGCCTCCTGGAATGGGTTCACGCCTGCCACGGTCAGCCGGCGTTCCACCGCGAATAATACCTATGCCAAAACCAAAACCGCGCTGCGAATTCGGTGCTACCCAGTTTGGTGTCTCGCCGATTTTTGTACGGGCATTGGGATTGGCGCCCTGCTCAAGTAAATAACTGACAATGTCCAGATGACCCTCGCGAGAAGCAAACATCAGGGCGGTCTGGTCAAAATGGAGATCCCTGGCATCGATTGATGCACCAGCTTCGACCAATAATTTCACAGAATCCAGAACCCCTACGGCGGAAGCTGTCATCAACAGGGATTCACCACTGTGTTCCAAAGTATGCACATTGGCACCGGACTGAATCAACTGACCTATCATGGCTGGATTGCCATTGGCCACAGCCAGGCTAAGGGGTGTCACGCCATAACGTGAGGTGATATTCGGATCGGCACCTGCATTCAGGAGCATGCGGGCAGAATCCAGTTCGTTGTACCTGACCAGCCAGTGCAAAGCCGGGGTATCGAATTTACCCCTGGTATCCGGGTCAGCACCTTGTGCTAACAGCTGTTGTATTGATGCACCATCCTGCTGCATGGCGGCATCAGCGATACTTGCTGGACTCTGGGCGGAAGCCACTGAAATGAAGCTGGCCAGAACTGAAGTTAGTAAAATCTGAAGGTATATTTTCATATTGAGTGTGTTGGTAAAAAATAGTCCCAGTAAAGGCATTTTACCGGGAGCCAAGGATCAGTCATCCACAAACAAAAGTCCTAAAAGTAGACTTATAACGCCCGGTATAGGGTGAGTCAATAAAAGTCGGTTCAGTTACCATATCTTTACACTTTTATCCGATTCTGCAATAGATAAATCTGGCATTTGCATAAGATATTAATTGTCATTAATTAGTTCCATAATCCGTAGCAGAATTAAAACATGATAAAGGTTGCCGCTGGTGATATAAAATATTAGTCTTTTAAAAGGACTAATTATATTAATCTTTCATTTTTTTTACAGCCAGGCAATTAATCAATATTTTTGCAACGCAAAATTCAGACAACAGGGGAAGCAAATTGAAAAAGTTATTAATAATAAGCATGTTGATATTCTGTGCTGTGAATGTAAGTGCAGCGGACATGGGCAGTGTTGAGACAATTGAAAACGGCCCATTGACTATAAAGGTATTTACTTCCTCTGTGCCTGGTTATTCAGTGACCTCTACCCTGGTCTATGGGGAAAATGACCTGCTGTTAATTGACCCCCAGTTTTTGCTACCGGAAGCAGAGCAGGTGGTTGACCTGATCAGGTCAACTGGCAGACGCCTGACAACAATTTATACCACTCATGCCCACCCTGATCACTTCCTGGGCGTGCCGGCAATCCTTGCCGCTTTTACGGACGCAGAATATGTGGCACTGCCTGAAGTCAGGGAACGCATGATCACTGGCTGGCCATCGCGGCGTAATTTCTGGGTGCAGACTTACGGTGAAGACGTGCTTCCTGGACCAGAGCCGGTATTGCCAAGGCCTTTGCAGGACCCTCCCATGCTGACCCTGGAAGGCTATGACATGCCAATCACCCGGGATCAGATTGGATTGGATGGCCCCGGCAATTCCTTTGTCCATATCCCGGCTATCGATGCCGTGGTGACGGGCGATATTATTTTCAATTCCCACCTGCGGCCTCCTGAGGATACCGCCCCGTTGTATGCCACGCTGAATCGTATTGCTGCCCTTAATCCCAGTTATGTTGTTGCAGGCCACCAGGCCAAGGGTGCAACCAGTGAGGCTGAGGTATTAAATTTCGTCAGAGAGTATATTGGGGCCTTCCACATGGCCCGTATGTTGTCGGAGACACCAGCACAATTGCAGGAAAAAATGCTGCAGATGTATCCCGGTCTTGGCCGCCAGGATGCTTTGGAGCAGGCTGCTACACGGGCATTTGAATAGAAAGAGGAAAGAGGAAAGCTAATTTAATAGTTTCTCAATGAAATCGAGTCGATTTAAAAAAGACCGATGGAGGAAGAACGCCCACCGTTATTGTGAATATGGGTAAGTCCTTTGACAGACCATTCATACCAAACTTTGGTTTTGGAAACTCTGCGCCAGACAAACACAGTAATATCTTCTCCGCCTTTTAGTGTCAGGGGAGACTCAAGCGGAATATATAATGGAAACCAGGCGTACATGCCTTCTGAGTAATTGTTCTCGGCAATACTTATATGGATGTCTTCATATAAGGTGCAATCAAAAGTCCCGCGGAATCCATGGAGCAGACAGTGAGACAAGTTTTTTGGCATGCTGAAAGTGCATTCTGCATATCTCTCATTGGACGATAATTCAGCATTGGGGTGCTTAAAAGTAAAACAGGCTTGCTCACTTGCCAGTTTGAAGAAAGATTCCATTAACACGACATAAGTTGTTTCATAAAACTTCCGATTACCAATATCGGGAAATTGGTAGGGCGCCTGAGCCCCCGTGTAGGCATGAAGCCTGGAAGACGTAATTGGGGAAATATACGAGGTATAGCTGGCTGGAATGCTGATGCCATCGTCCTTTAGCAAGTGCTGGGCACCATCCAGACATTCCGGAGAGAGCTCATTGTCACCCCAGGACCCCAGTAGTTCCGAAACAATAATGTCCGCTTTATCCTCGCCACTCCAATCACGCATATCAGTTTCTATAATGGTTACATCATGCTCAGACCAGTCATCGCGAGCCCGGTGTTTGAGAGTGACTACAGCAGGGGGGTTTTTTTCAATAACAAATATTTTCAGCTTGCAGGACAGACCTTCTGCCGCACGAATTGAACAATCTACAAGCGGCCCCCTGCCTGCGCCAAGAACCATTAAAGTAACAGTTTCACTGTCCTTATGACGATCAAGAAGTGCCTGTCTGATGGCTGCTTCATATTGGGCATGCTTAAAGGGTTCTTTTTCAAACAATTCGTAATTGGAGGAGTGTAATTGATCCTGTAGTGGTTGCATTGGCCTTTGCAGGACATCAACACTTGGTAGCAGGAAAAGTTCTTGATCGGTAAAGGGCGCAGAGTTTTTAATACTTTCCAGGTAGTCTCTGTATTCGGAATATGCATGTCCTTTATGGCAGGAACCTTCAATTAGCCATTTAATTTCCGGATAAGCCAAGAATTTCCTGCAGATATTCTGTATAGCAGGATTGAGAGCCATGTCCTTTTCGCCATCATGAAACAGGCTGGTGGGTAAAGCTATTGCCTGTATGCTTTCGCCGTACCAGCGTGCAAACCTTTCATTCCAGTTTGCCTCACTATTAGTCAGGGTTCCCAGATCAACGATGACATGCAGACGGTTTTTGGCGTGTTGTCCGATACTGTTGCGCAATTCATTCCATAGTTCCCATCCCGCGTTTGTCCAGGGGGTTTTAATCCAGAATTGAAAGCCCTCATAGACCGTCTTGTGCAAAACTCGGGCAATAAGCTCGGCGTAATACTGCAGGGGTTGTCTTTGGTCTGCTTTATTTTCAAGCAGCCTGCCAAGATCAAAGCAGATGCTGTGCATGCCCAGGTATTTTGCCCATTGTGCCGCGTCATCGAAAATAGCGGTTGCCAATTCGTCATTGAGGTCGGGTGCAGGAACGTTGGTCATCATGCCACCAAAAGAATGCCATTCAGTCCCGGCCAGGTCGCTGTGTGCTTTTCTGGAGAAAGCAGCATGAGGTAGTTTGTAGTAATCTGCAGAAGTGAGTTCAGACATTGAAATGCCGGACAGGTCTTTTGAAATATTCACGTAAGCAAAGTTATAGCCATTGGCCAGATTGTCTCGCCATAGACTTTGTAATTGGTGTTCATTATTTCCACCACCGGTGAACCCGGTGCGAAATAAACCTACGATTATTGCCGGTTGTTGCATGTTGTTCATGGAGTCATGATCTTGCTGGTTTCGAGCGCAGGGATTGTAACAATAGACCAGAGGACATGCCTATCTGCGGAGACAGTTACATTTGCTAGGTCTCTTGAATACAAAGAAAAATTTATAGTCAATTACCAAGTCTGCCAAACAATAGCAGGTGGCTTTGCAGGATGCTGCGAATAGTACCTATAGATCGAATGTGAAAACCTGAATAAAAGAAATTACCCAGGAAAAAGTAAGCGAATGAATTATGTTTAATAAATTACATACCAATATATTTTTTGATGGCGAAAATGCTCGACAAAACAATTCAGTTCATGTATAAATTGAGCAAATTAGTTCTAAAAAGAGACTAATTTATTTTTTATATTAATACCTTAAATAAAACTAATCTCTCTAAGCAATTAATAAATATACACTTTCAAATACTTTGCCAATATTTCAACGGTTTGCAGGTATGGCGGTTAGAACAAAAAAATTTTAAAAATCCAAATGGGGGAATTCCAATGATTCGGAAGCATAATATTAAAAAAAGTGCACTCGCACTCGCTGTTGCATCGGCGGTCAGTATCAGCCCATTTCTTGTGGCCCAGGAGGTCGAAGAAATTAGCGTTACAGGTACTCGTATCCGGGCTACAGATGGTATGGCAGCGCCAACACCAGTAACGAGCCTGACAACACTTGAATTAATGCAATTTGAACCCGGCGGCACCATTTCTGAGCAGCTCGATGCGTTGCCCCAGTTCTTTTCAACAGGCACAGCACAACGCGGTGGCCCTACCTTATTTGGTGACGGCGGCGGCAGTTATCTGGATATGCGCGGCCTTGGTCGTAACCGCACGTTGGTACTTCTTGATGGTACCCGTGTGGTTCCTGCAGAAAAGCGTGGCACAGTAAATGTCGATAATATTCCAACTGCACTGGTCCGTTCTGTTGACGTGATCACCGGTGGCGCTTCGGCTGCCTATGGTGCTGACGCCCTGGGTGGTGTGACAAACTTTGTCCTGGATCGTGAATTCCAGGGTCTGAAAGTCAGTGCCAGCACAGGTATGAATGAGTTCCAGGGAGATGGTAAAAACTTCAATGTTGAAGTTGCCGGTGGTTTTGATATTGGTGATCGCTGGAACTTTATCGGTTCATTCCAGACTCGCGTTATTGATGAAATTTATCGTGACCCCGAAGACCTGGATCCAGACTGGTTCCAGCGTTGGAGTTATTTTACCAATAATGATCCCAATGGGCCGAGGCGTATCACATTACCCTGGGGTGCGCCTGTTGGCATATCACCTTCGGGTGTAATCAGTGCTCGCGGCTCTGCACTTAACGGTTTGCAATTCACCGAAGACGGCAGTGGTGTTACTCCATATATTCTGGGTGATTACACCAGTTCAGGGCGTGGCGCTGCCACATCGGGCGGTCCTGAGGCCAAGCGTTACAGTGAGGCAACAAGTTCACCCATTACGGGTAATGGTGTTGAAAACCGCACCGGCTTTGCAGCACTCCAGTATCAGGCTACAGAAAGTGTGAGTATTTATGGTCAGGCAATGATCGGCAGGACCGAATCCACAAATTTGGCCGAGCATGCCAGTTTTGCCATGACAACCCCCTGGAATCATAGGATTTTCAGGTCAAATCCATTTCTTCCAGGCTTCATCAGTGAGACTGAATCTGTACCGGGTACAGTTGCCGGGATCATGGATGCCGAAGGGTTGACATCGTTTGCCCTGAACAAGGTTGGCAGTTATCAAGGACAACTGGCGCCAAGTTCCCAGGAATTCGATCGCACGGTTTTCACCACGGAGTCATACACCATTGGCTTTAATGCCACACTTGGCAATGGCTGGGGCCTGAGTGGTTCCTACCAGACCGGTGAATCCCGCAAAAGAGGTGGTCAATATCCTTCTTCACGTGTGGACCGTGAAGGACTGGCTCGTGATGCAGTGATTGATCCGGCCACAGGGGCAATTGTGTGTAATGTACAGCTTTTCAATCCAACCGAGGCGGAGCTGGCAGCTTCTCCTGCCATACAAGGAAAATTCAGTTCACGTACGGGTGAACAACTGAAGTCACCTATAGGGCTGGACAATACTATTCGTGATTGTGTGCCCTACAATGCCATGGGAACAGAAGGCATGAGCCGGGCGGCATGGGAATACCAGCATACTGCTAAAATTGCCGATTCCGTTGTGGAAATGGATTTTGCGGAATTGCTACTGCAGGGTGAGGCTTATGAGGGCTGGGGCTATGGTCCGTTGTCCTTTGCTGCAGGTGTTACCTGGCGTGAGCAAAGTTTCTCTGATGAGTATCCCAATCCCGGTGTCGATGAACTCGGCCCTCCTTACAATGATCCTGCATTGGGTATTCGTGGTATCGCGGGGCTCTACAGCGCTGGCAGTCCTAATCTGCATCAGTTTTCTACCATCAGTTTCCTGAGTGGTAAATATGATGTGACTGAAGTTTTTGGTGAGCTGAACGTGCCCATCTGGGAATCAGATGATGGTAACAGCAGTTTGGGTGGCAACCTGGCATTCCGTCGCTCTGATTATTCGTCCAGCGGAGCACAGGATTCCTGGAAAGCTGGCCTGGAGTGGCAGATTTTCGAAGATTTGCGCTTGCGCGCCACCAAGTCCAGGGATGTGCGAGAAGCCAGCTTCCAGGAGCGTTTTGATGTTGTCACAGGTGGCACAAACATTGATGACCCGTTTACCGGGCAAATGAATGTCAATGTATCCTTCCTGCGTGGTGGTAACCCGAATCTGGAACCGGAAGAAGCCGACACCACAGTGTTAGGACTGGTGTATGAACCTTCCTGGATACCTGGTCTGCGTTTGAGTACTGACTGGTGGGAAGTTGATATCTCCGGTGCGGTCGACAGTGTCACTGAACAGCAGATTGTCGATCAGTGTTTCGATTCAGGTGGAACAGCCAGTGTCTGTGCTTTCATTGCCCGAGACGAGTTTGGCGTCATTGGCTCCGTAGGGGCACCGTATCTGAACCTGTCGACTTCCTTTGCAGAAGGTGTGGATTTCGAAACGTCCTATACGCTTGAGCCGGACTTCTTCAGCAACGAGGCAGAGACTCTTTCCGTAAGGTTTCTGGCAGGCCGGCTGTCCAAACGATTTGATATTCCACCAGGCGGTGTTCCAATCGACCAGGTTGGAGGTTCAACGCGGCCGGAATGGACTGCCAGTTTAACAGCTCGTTATGGTGTTGGACCCTGGTCCTTTACCTGGCAGCAGCGTGCTACGGATGAAGTCTTGCGTAACATTAACTGGGTAGAGGGTGTAGATGTGGATGACAACACCATCCCGACCTATTCGTTCACCAACCTGACTTTCCGTTATGATGGTGGAGAAGTTATGGGTGGCGGTGAATGGAATGTGTCACTGGCAGTCAATAATGCCTTTAACAAGCTTCCGGTTATCTTCCCGGGTACCCCGGGGCGTGTCGGGACTCAGATAGGTTCCGGTAACGGAAACCACGATGAGTTTGGTCGTCGTTATCAGCTAACGTTGAATATGAACTTCTAGTTCAACAAGCAATAAAAAACGGGGCTTCGGCCCCGTTTTTTTATGTCCTGAATATTAATCAGGCGGCTTCTTCACTACTTTTTAAATCCTCTGAACTTTCAGCTTTTTCATCTCTTGCAGGTTTGGTCTTGTATTTTTCCAGGTATTGTTCGGCATTACTGGTTTTTGCCACAACATTCACTTCACCTGGTTCAAGAATTTTACCAGCCTGTGAACGTACAGCACCTTTTGCCAGTGGTTTGTTCTCGTAGATATCCACGAAATCTATTTCCGATTCATAGTCATCATCCGACCATCGGTCTGCCCACACATGCAAGGCAAGCATTACGGGAGATAATTCCCAGGCTTTTCTTCTTAGTTGGTATTCCATGCGACGGCTATTTTCGAAAATAGGGGATTTCTTGATCAGGTCAAGTTCCATCATGCGGCGCAGGCGTTTAGTCAGAACATTCCGGGAAATTCCCAGAGCATTGTACAGTTGCTCAAAGCGGCGAGTGCCACCGAAAATCATGAATTCCCTGAGAATTAGCATGGTCCAGGGCTCGCTGAGAAACTCGGAAGCATGGGAAACATTACATTGGAGCTTTTGTACAGGCATATCGACAGTCTTTGTTGTTGAAATAGGAAGTACTGCTTATTGGTTAAAATTCTAGTCTCTTTTAAGAACTAACTCTAATTTAAATTATTTTGCTTCTGTTTAACAAGCTTTTATCTCGGGGGTTTTGGGCCAAAAAGGGTGATTTGATACTTCAGTCCCACAAAAAGGCGCACATGATTCCCTATTGGAGACCAGATATCAACTGTTAGGTAAAATGACCTGCTAATATTAATTAGCTGTCTCTTTTATAAATATGTATTACCGAATTCAGGGCCTATTAGATCATTTAGTGATTAGTTATTTTTCGTGCTTCAATTGACTTCAATATTTGGTTACTCTCTTGAAACTGATTTGGGATCAATCCCCCGGGTAACAAGACTGAGGAGAATTACGTGCCTAAAAAAACTGACGAAAAGAATTCCTTTCAAACTAACCCTTACCGACGAGAATTTGTAAAGTTCCTGGCAGGTAGCCCCTTGCTAACGAGCTTTTCAGCTTTCACCCAGGAAATTGAAGAAACCCTTGGTGAAAGGCTTACCAATCCGGACCAGGTTATCAATGTCTTTGAGATGGAAGCTGTTGCCCGATCCAAGGTGCCTCCTGCCCATTTTGGTTACCTGGTCTCTGGTGTGGACAGCGATACCACCTTGCGTGCCAACCGCGAGGGGTTTACCCGTTTCCAGATTCGACCGCGTCGGCTGGTAGATGTCAGCGGACCGTCTGATATGTCAGTCAATGTGCTGGGAGCTGAAGCCAGTTCTCCAATATTTCTTAGTCCAGTTGGCAGTACCGGAGGCTTTCATGAGGATGCCGATGTTGGCGTTGCCAGAGCCGCAACGGCCAGAGACCATCACATGATACTTTCCACCCAGGCTTCATCACCTATAGAAGAAGTAGCACAAGCCCGTGAAGGCAAATCGTTGTGGTTCCAGTTGTACTCCACCAATCGCTGGGAATATACCGAAGCACTCTTGCGTCGTGCTGAAGCTGCCGGCTGCACTGCCGTTTGTCTTACAGTAGATCTCCCCGGTGGTCGCAATACGGAAACCTCGGCCGTGCTGGCCCGTGAAGATAATCGCGATTGTGATGAATGCCATTTTGGTCAGTCCAAGCCAATGTTTGAGGGCCTGGACATGCGCGGTGTTGGTCTGGTGGACTCCTCTATGACCTGGGATGTGATTGGGCGCATGAAGGAGGTCACAGATATGAAGGTACTGATCAAGGGTATTGAAGTAGGTCCCGATGCGGCATTAGCTGTGCAATATGGTGCTGATGGTGTGATAGTTTCCAATCATGGTGCCAGGGCAACTGATACGGGTAGGGGTACCATCGAATGTCTTCCCGAAGTGATCAGCGCCGTTAATGGGCGAATTCCAGTGATTGTGGATGGCGGCATCCGCCGTGGTACTGATGTATATAAAGCCCTGGCCCTGGGTGCTGCAGCCGTTGGTATCGGACGACCCTACTGTTGGGGCCTCGGTGCTTTTGGTCAGGCTGGTGTGGAAAGAGTGTTGAATTTGCTCAACCGTGAACTTGGCATTACCATGCGGGGCAGCGGCACACCAACCATCGCATCAATCGGACCAGATTATGTACAGGATGTAGGACAAAGAGTGCCACGCGGCACATTGGGGCGGGAACTCCTTTAAAACGCCCTGGTAGCTTAAGGCACCTGGAAAGAATCAAAGGGGGGGGCAACAGGGTTGGGGTAAATTTTCATAATTTACTCTAACCCTTTTGATTTTTAGGGAAAGAAATACATGTCAGGAATAAACAGAAGGGAATTTATGGCTTTTTCAGCGAGTGTCTCTGCCATGGCAGCGGTATCCGGATCTTCAACAAGCAATGCGGCGTCAAACTCTGGCATGTTTATTTGCATGCATGGCGCGACCTCCAATGGTTTTGATTTTCGTACCACAATGGAAGGCTGGGCCCGTGCCGGTATTACAGCTGCTGAGCCAGATTTACCCATAGCGAGAACCTTTGAAGAGGCCAATGGCTCTGGATCAGCACGGCGTTTGATGGATGACCTGGGAATCAGGGCGGTGTCTTCTACCAACCAGTTATTTCTTGAAGAATCCGGACCACGGCGCCCGCAAGCTATCGAAGATCTTAAATGGAAAGTTGAATTGGCCGAAGCCCTTGGCGCTGACCGCCTGGTTATACCTTCAGCAGCAAATGCAGCGCATACCATGGACGATTATGAAGAGGTACATGCCAACTTGCATGAGGCGGCAGAAATCGCCAAGCCCCATAACATAGCCTTGATGGTGGAATTTACCCGACTTTCTACGTTGATCAGTACAGTACGTGCGTCACTGGATGTGGTGCGCTCAGTAAACCATCCCAATTTGAAATTCATGATTGATGTCTATCACTTCTGGGCGGGGATGAGTAAGTTTGAAGATCTTGACCTGATAGAGCAGGGCGAGATTCACCACGTGCATTTTGAAGATACGCCAGCACTGCCCCATCTTGAAGTGACTGAACGCAAAGATCGTGCCTATCCAGGAGAAGGGGTTGCGCCGCTGCAACGTATTGTCGATAAACTTGCTGAAAAAGGATATAGCCGGGCCTTGTCCCTGGAGCTGTTTGATCCAGAGGTGCAGAACACGGATCCGGAAGCGGTGGCCCGAAAAGGCATTGAAACCATTACGCCTTTTATTTCTTGATGGGTTTTAGATACAAGATAGTTAAAAGGCACAAGGTACAGGTTGCAGCTAAAAAGTAGGTCGGCATAGCGCAGCGTTTGCCGACAATAAGTCACTAAAAATAAAAAAGTCGGCAAACGCTGCGCTATGCCGACCTACGAAATGAAAATTTCAATCACAAAATATATTTTCATTGCCTGCCAGTAACGAGAAGCGCCTCAGATATACAATTGTGCCTCACCAACTTATAGTGCGCTATCTTTGAGTAAGCTGGCAAACTGACCAAGTTGTGCTTCGTAAGCGCGAAGGCTTTGCAGGCGTCTGTCCACCAGAGAGCAAAAAAGTTTATTACGGCGCAGAAAGTCGAATGAAATTAAAATTTCCCTGGAATTTCCAGTCTGCAAAAAAAGACATTCAATATTATCTTTGGCCTCGCTGAGACCGCGAATGACGAAACTTTGTGAGACGGCCCCAACATGTATTATCTCGCCTGTTTCCGCCAACCAGTCATCGACTGCTTTTCGAACTCCCCCTGAAGGGTGGTGGTAGTCATCAAAAACAGCCACACTTTTTTGCCCCAGACGTGGCCAGAGATGCTTAAGACAATCTACCGTCGATGAGTAGAGGTCGGCGTCAATATAGGCAAAACAAAATTGTTGTCCTTCGCTCAAAGTAGGCAGCGTTTCAGAAAACCATCCCTCAAAAATAATGCAGCGTTCCAGCACATTGTATTTTTCCAGAAGCGCTTCGACATCCTTCCGGTTTGCCGTCCATCCCCCTTTTTGGAAATTCGTGCTGGCATCTACCTGTCTGTCAGGCTCGGGCAGGCCCTGAAAAGAATCAAAAAGAAACAGCTTTTTATCTGACTGGCGAACATCCATCAGCTTGGCCATAAGTATGCTGGTTACGCCCTGAAAAATCCCGCATTCAATGACATCACCTGGCTGATTCAAGGCATCATCAAGGCGTTCAATAATATTTAAAGCCTGCAGAGGATGCAGTATGGTTATGTCCGCAATTTGAGGCCATAGCTCCAGAAAAACATGGTCTTTGGGCAAAAATGAATTTAGTTCTTCGAGAGAAACAGGCATCTGTCCCACCTCAATGGCGCCAACGACAAGCGCATCAAGTTTTTGCATGGATCAAGATTCTCGCTTAATGAGTAGAGTGAAAGCAGAATAAACAGGTAAGCTGAATTCGTCCAGCCATTTGGCTTTCAGGTTATTAGTTTTCAACCCGAAAAGAGAGTTATATCGGTACGATGATGATTTCAGGAAGATTCATGACAGATCACAGTAAAGTTTCTCCAGATTCTGATATTGGCCACCTGCTGGACGAATTCAGCTTACTTGTTTATTCTTTAATAGCGTCAGTAATCAGGCAGGAAATGTTCAAAATATTTGGCAATTGATAAAAAGAAAACACGCAGGAATTGTATGGAATCGAACGCAAATAATCCCCAGTTTGTATTAATAAAACCTTTCGGCCCTTCGATAGTTAAATTGAAGCTTCCTGATTTGCTTGTCAGCCAAATGAACGAATACGTTGATAATATTCTAGATAATGAGAATAAAACCAAAGAACTTGATCATGGTTTTCAATTGGCTGGAAACGTGAAACAAGAGTTGCTTTTGGAAAAAGAATTTATGGAAAAAATAAAATGGGTTGAATTTATTGCCTTTGTTTGTAACGAATGGCTTAAAAAGACCAGTGGTAAAGAAATAAAAAGTATTGAAATAATCAATTCATGGGTTGTGAGGCAATTTAAGAATGAATATAACCCAGCTCATCATCACTCAGGCCATATTTCAGGAGTTGGTTATTTAAAAGTACCTCAACATATGGGGAGTACTATTCAGGAAAACAAGAGAAGCAATCACAATGGTAATCTCGTTTTTATTAATGGTTCAGAAAATTTATTTTCCAAATCCATTTATGAAATAAAACCTGAAGTGGGTGATTTCTATTTGTTCCCCAATTATTTAATGCACGCTGTGTATCCATTCGCAGGTACAGATGAAGAAAGAAGGTCTGTTTCTTTTAATGCTGCTTTGGATGCGGCTGCTGCTGTCTATTAAGAAGAGGTCGCTGCAAGGATTGTACGTTAACCGAATGGATTAACATCTCCGGACGGAGATAAAAGTCACAAGTCACAAGTCGCAAGTCTCAAGGTACGACACGCTTACCTAATCACATTTTTTAATTCCTGGCTAAATGAGCAGGTATTATTAAGAATATTGGATTTCCTAAAGCTTTATTTATCTGAATATTAGCTTACCCAGTTGACAATACAGTCATGGGTTAACGGGTTGTTACTTGAGACTTGCGACTTGAGACTTGAGACTATTTTCGTACGGCATCACGAGTAATGTCGGAGAGAGTGGGCGTTCCCGCCTGCTTCATCGCAATCTCCAGTTCGCTGTCCAGAATCTGTAGTACTTTAGCCACGCCTTCTTGTCCAAAGGCACCCAGTCCCCAGATATAAGGGCGGCCAACACAAACTGCATCAGCACCCAGGGCCAGTGCCTTGAGCACATCGGTGCCGCGACGAATACCGCCATCCACGATCACGGGAATGCGGCCACGCACCACTTCCACAATTTCGGGCAGGGAATCAATGGTGGCAAAGCCGCTTTCATCTCCCCGACCGCCATGGTTGGAGACATGAATGCCGTCTACGCCAGCGGCAAGGGCAACCTCGGCATCTTGCGGTTGGGTAAGGCCTTTGATGACCAGTTTCATCTCGGTGGAATCTCTCAGGCGCCTGACAAAATCCCAATCCATTGCAGGGTTGCTTGGTTGAATGTTGGCCGGGACATTCAATCCCTGCAGCATGGCCTTGTCAGCAAAAGTGGTGCCAGGGATATGGCATTCAGAACAGCTTTCTGAACTTCGATCAAAGCGTCGCATCCGGTCCTGATTACGTGCCGGAATATCGACAGTAAGAAACAGGACATCAGCTCCGCTGGCCTCAGCCCGGCGTAACATGCCCTGGGTTAAGGTCCAGACATTGGTTGGGTAGAGCTGGTACCAGACAGGTTCGCCGCGCGCGACAGTAATCTCTTCGATGCCAAAAGTAGCGGCTGTGGACATGATCATTTTATGCCCCGTGACTTTTGCTCCGCGTGCCGCTTCCTTGTCACCATCAGGGTGCGCCATGCCGAGACCTCCTACAGGCGCCATGAGTATGGGGGAATGCAGAGTATGACCAAAAAGTTCGGTACTTTTATCCACTACGGATACATCTATCAGGCGGCGAGCACGCAGGTGCAGTCGTTCATAACCTTCGCGGTTGGCGCGTAAGGTTAATTCGTCATCCACGCCCTGGGAAATGTAGGTCCAGTGAGCCTGGTTCCAGTTTTGTATGGCCACGTTTTCCATATCAAACACATTGACGGCCATTGCTGCGGACTCGGCAATATAGTCGCTGTCATCCAGGCGTTGGGCAGCAAGGGCTGGAAATGGTGCAAGTCCACTTAAGAGTGGGCTACCAGCAAGATATTGTAATAATTTGCGGCGTGCTTCCTGTTGAGATCGATTTCTTGTTGTCATTGTTAACTCCGGAGCAGTTTGACTCCTATTATCTTTAAAAACACACATAAAAAAACCCCGCTCATGAGCGGGGTTTTATCTGATTTCAATTCTGTCGTGTGAAGGGTATTAGCCTCTTGGTGACAGTTTGATAAGACGACCTTCAGGACCGTCCTCGATAATCCATAAATTACCTTCCGGTCCCTGTTCGATGCCGCGAATACGGCGCCCCATGACAAAACGTTGAGCTTCTACGGCATTGTCGCCATTGACGACTATGCGCATGATAGACATGGATGACAGGCCGGAAATAAAGGCATTGCCGCGCCATTCCGGAAAGGCATCACCTGTGTAAAACATCAGGCTGGAAGGAGATATTACCGGGTTCCACCAGACTTTTGGCTTTTCAAACAGGCCCTCGGTATCTGTATCGTGATCAGGAATGATTTCTCCGGTGTAGTGATTACCATTTGAGACAATCGGATAACCGTAGTTTTCACCGGCCATAACAAGATTCAGTTCATCACCACCGCGCGGCGCCATCTCTATATTCCACAACCGCCCATCATTATCAAAAGCGATGCCCAGAGGATTGCGATGACCATAGGACCAGACTTCAGCGGCAACACCACCCTGGCTGGCAAAAGGATTACCAGAGGCAGGAGAGCCGTCATCATTCAATCTGACTATCTTGCCTAGTGTGGCATTCAGATCCTGTGAAGGATCGTATTTGTTTCTTTCACCAGCAGAGACAAACATGTGACCTTCATCATCAAAAGCTATACGGTGGCTGAAATGCAGGCCACCATCTACTTTCGGAAATGCACGCCAGATGACTTCCAGGTTTTCAACAGCTGGAGCACTCAGATTCAATGTGCCTCGTGCCACTACGGCGCCACGGGTTTCATTGGCACCTGCTTCCACGTAGCTGATGTAAATGGTGTTGTTGTTTTCAAAATCCGGATGCAGAACGATATCACCCAGTCCACCCTGGAAAAAATAATCCACTTCCGGTGCACCAGCGACTTCGGTTTTTTGGCCGCTCTGTGTCACTAACTGGATAGTGCCGCCTTTTTCAGTAACAAGGATGCGTCCATCTGGTAAAAACTCGATTGCCCAGGGCTCATTGAGTTCTGCTACGGGGGTGGAAATAAATGGATAGGGTACCTGCGCAACCAGTGAAGCACTTAGCAGCATTCCCAGTGCGAAGATGGAGAGACGTTTCATAGTGATGACCTCGTTGTCATAAAAAATATTGTAAACAGTTGTAATGATCGTTTATTGCCAGGTCTGTATGTTTGCCAGTATTTAGATTGTCCCGGCCTGTATTAACGGATAATCTTCCTTTCTTGTTATGCTCAAGATACCCGGGGTTCGCCAGTATATAAGAATTCCATTGCGTATGAACAGGCAGTTTTAAAGAAACACTTTGAGGAGTTGGATGGGCTGATGAAAAGAGAGTTAATCCTGCTGCGTCACGGAAAATCGGACTGGAGCCAACCGGTTTCAGATTACAAGCGCCCCATTAAAAAACGCGGGTTCAAGGAAGCGGGCCGGGTGGGTGTCTGGTTACTGACCCAGGACCTGGTGCCGGCGCAGATACTCTGTTCACCAGCCCGGCGTGCTCGCGAGACTGCAGAAACAGTAGCCGCATCCATGGGCTTCAACGAGGACAACATACTCTTCAATGAATCCATTTATATGGCAGATGTCAGCGAATTACTGGATGCGATAGCGACAACTCCCCCTGAATGCGATCGTCTCATGGTTGTAGGTCATAACCCGGGTCTGGAAGACCTGCTGTTCTATCTGACTGACAATGTGGATATTCCCGAGGATGGGAAAGTCTTGCCTACAGCCACTATTGCCGTGCTTGAAACAGAGAGTGAGTGGGATGCGCTGGAACATGCATCCTGCACGGTTGCTGTCATTGCCCGGGGTCGCTACCTCTAGTTACCTGCAATTTCCTCTAATGAAAGCATTCTGAATGTTTTTGTTTTGGTACTTGACACAACTCTAGTGTTATAGTTATATATAACACTATATCTCAAGCCAATACTTTATTTGGGCAAGAAAAACGATGCAAATCACCTGGAATGATAAGGACCCTATCTACCGGCAACTTCATGACCGGCTGGTGGAGCTTATCCTGGATGGCGTCTTCAAAGAGGGCGATGCCTTGCCGTCTATTCGGGAAATTTCCAGTGAGCATCGCATCAATCACATCACGGTTGCCAAGGCTCTACAGTTATTGGTGGATGATGACCTCGTAGAAAAGAAAAGGGGCTTGGGAATGTTTGTTAAAGACGGTGCAAAGGAAAAGCTTCTCAAAATGGAAAAAGACAACTTTCTCAATGAAGACTGGCCGTTTATTTGCAAAAGGATTGACCGGCTGGGCTTGTCAGTAGAAGAGCTTCTAAAAAAAAGCAGAACAAAGAGTGGTGATAATTCATGAATGCAGTAGTGAGCGCCAACAATCTGAGTAAATTCTATGGTGAAACGGCAGCTATGGACAAGGTCAGTTTTACTATTGAAAAAGGTTCAATTGTTGGACTGATTGGCCCCAATGGTGCTGGCAAAACAACTACCTTGAAAGCCATTCTCGGATTAACTGGTTTTGAGGGCGATATGAAGGTGCTGAATATGGATCCTCGCCATGGCCGTCACCAAATTATGGAAAAGGTGTCTTTTATTGCCGACGTAGGAATCTTGCCGAAATGGTTAAAGGTTAAAGAAGCAGTTGATTATGTCGAAGGTGTTCACCCGCGTTTTAACCGCGAGCGTTGTGAAACCATGCTGGCAGAAACAAGCATTGTTTACAGCAAAAAAATAAGTCAGCTATCCAAAGGTATGGTGACCCAATTACACCTGTCACTGATTCTGGCTATTGAATCCGAATTTTTGGTGTTGGATGAACCAACTCTGGGCCTGGATATTTTGTACCGTAAGGCTTTTTATGATCGTCTGCTCAACGATTATTTTGATAATCAGACGAGCATCATTATCAGTACTCACTAGGTGGAAGAAATCAGTTCGCTACTAACTCACTTACTGTTTATCGACAATGGCAAAATCGTTCTGGACACATCAATGGAAGCTTATGAAAGGACTTTTGCTGAAATCGTTGTGGCGCCCGAAAAAGTTGAAAAAGCACAAGCGCTAAGCCCTATCTATAGCCGTGATCTTCTTGGACAGCAAAGTATGCTCTTTGAAAATATAGACAGGGAAGTACTACAGCAGCTGGGAGAAGTGCGTGTGCCTTCTATTTCCGATTTGTTCATCGCGAAAATGGAGAAAGGCCTGGGAGAAATGAAATGAGTTCACAGATTACTCCAGTGAATAAAATGCTTACCCTGGTAAGGCGGGAATTTCAGGAGCAGCGCATCCTGTTTCTGTACCTGCCCACATTAGTTGTCTTACTACTTACGGCAGCATTTTCAATGATTGCTATCAGGTCTTACATGAACAATGGTCAATTTGTTGGCCTTTTTGGTAATAATGTAACCGCTGATTCAATTGAAGAAATCTCAGTGGCACTGCAGGCTTTCTCGGAAATGTCTCAGGATCTTAAGGCTACATTCTGGGACAGGTATTATTCGACAACCCTTCCTTTTCTGTATATCAGCTTTTGGGGTGCCATGTTTTATTATTTTCAGATGACACTATTTGTTCAGCGCAGAGACAGAAGTATATTGTTCTGGAATTCCCTGCCAGTCACAGATTCAGAGACTATATTTTCCAAGCTAGTAGCCGGATTCTTTCTTTGCCATATCATTTATCTGATCGGCATATTTGTCTTGCAGTTGTTCATGATCCTGATTATGACAATGTATGGATCCATGTTTGACGTCCCTTTGTGGGATAATTTCATTGGTCCTTCAGGATTAGTTTCACGCTTTGGCAGAATACTGGGGATATCCTTTCTTTCAATATTCTGGTGTCTGCCTGTTTACGGTTGGCTATTGTTTACGTCAGCCTGGGCAAAATCTGCTCCCTTTGCCTGGGCTATGGCCCCCATTGTTTTGTTTTCAATTATTGAATTTGTATTCTTCGATACAGATTTCAACGTAATACGAATTTTCTTTGAACACAGCATGCCCATGGAAAATGGTGGCGTAAGTCCAAGAGGGGCTTTTTATGCCAAAAACCAGTTGTTTAGCATGGAAATGCTTGCCAGTGTGATGTTGGGTGGTGCGTTTATTTATGCGGCTATTCGATTCAATCGCTCAGAAAATATTTAACGATTAAAAATATTTTCCAGGGCGCGATTGAGTAACTCTTTGGCCGGGTCTATTTCCTTTGCCTCTTCTTCCTGGCTTGGAGTTTGATCTGTACTTTCTGCCGTGCTTTGCTCTTGTGCTTCATTGCCAACCGCCCGCTGCAACAGGTCGGTCAGGCTGCGCTGCACAGCACTACTGACCGCCCCGGCAATAATTGCCTGGATGTCGGGAAGGCAGGAAGGGTTGTTCAGGGTGCCAGTACACGCGATGGGCAGTCTGTAACCACCAATATCATAGGCCCTTTCATCCGTAGCCGGGTTTTCATCGACCAACGCAATTAAATTAAAGGCAATAGTGTCGTTGGCCAGATTAACCAGAGTGCCCTGGCCGGTGACATCGAAACCAGAGGACTCAATCAGCAGATTGTCTGAGGTGACAATGCCGTTGCTGACATCGATATTGGCGGAGAAAGTGTCGAAGGGGGTACGCTCGCCTCGAACCACTGTTGCTGGTCGTCGTTCCCTGATCATGGTTTCCACCTGGGTTAACACACTCCCCACATCCACTCCTTCCAGAACACCATCCTGTAAAGCCAGTGAACCGGCGCCATTGAGATTGCGCTTGATGGTGGCGGTATCTGTGCCACGTCCTGTTAAAGAAAGATTGATATTACCAATGCCGCTGATATAGGTGGCATCCATAAAGTCCCGGAGCAGGGGCGCGAGGTTGATGCTTTCAAGATTGGTGTCCACACTGGCAACCGGGACGTCGCTGGCAACACTTAAACGAATATCACCTCTGTAACTGCCCTGGTAGAGATTGGCAGAGATAGGTGCCAAAGCCAACTGGCCATCACTGGCATTAACTTCCAGGGCCAGGTTTTGCAGGTTCAGATTGGAATACGTCAGTTGTCCCACATTAAGCTCACCATTGAGGTTAAGTGAGCGCAGTGAATCAACAGGTAATTCTGTATTACCTATATCATTTGCCTGGGACGTCTCACTAGCCGGGGCCAGGTAGCGGTCCAGGTTTATTGCGGTAATATCCAGATCGAAATTCATGGTGGGCGCTGTTGATGAAGAGTCTGTTCCAGCCATAGTGAATGCTCCCGTAAAACGGGAGTCATCCAGGGTAATGTCCAGGTTTTGCAGCTGTACGTTATCATTTGATCCGGAGAAGGAGGTGTTTAATGCCAGGGACTGGAATACGGTATTGTCCATGGTAACTGGCAAGTCCTGATTCAGTTGCTGCATAAGGCGGCGCAGATTGAAGGCGGGCTGTGATACCTGGCCTGAGTAGTTCATGTCCCCGGAATACTCGCTGATATTGGCAGAACCGCTCAGATTCAGTCCCAGGCCAGCCAGGCTGAAGTTGCGGGTAGCAATCGTTTCGTTGTCCAGATTGATGACCGAATCAGCTTTTAATGCCACGGTAACCGGTGAATTGGGTATGCGCGGTCCGGAAAATACCAGGTCAAGGTTCATGGGGCTGATGGCAAGATTAGAACGTTGGCCGTTTACAGCGATATCCAGAGTCATCGATTGCAACACCCCTGCCAGATCGGGTTGATCAATTGCAGTCAAAACCTCGGACAGGTTCCTGCCGGTAAGATTGAATTCCCCTGCCATGCTGCCAGAGCTGCTCTGGAAATCGTTGCCCTGCAAATTTCCTGTTAAACGAAATCCCAGCAGGCTGGCATTGATACTGCTCAGATCAATATTGCCTGTTGCCAGATTCACATCAAACGGTGCGGCGATCGAAAAGTTTTTAGTGCTGACTGATTGCAGCTGCCTGCCGTATTGATTCAATACAGAGTCCCTGCCGCCAGTCATCTGTCCGACAAACCGCATCAATAGGGGCAAGTCTGGTCCGCTGGCATTCAGGTTGCCGCGAAAAACTGGTGTGTCAGATTGTGCATTTCTGGCAGAAACGGAACCGTTGATGTTAGTGCCCAGTACGCGGGCTTCCAGTTCCGGAATATCAATTACACCACTTTGCAAGTTGGCATCAAAAGTCGTGGCAAGCAGAAATGATTGCTCCGGTGCCTGCTGTAATTCCCGTCCGTAGCGGGACAGTTCAGAGTTACTTCCCTGTAATGCTCCGGCGACTTCCAGCAGGGTAGGCAAATCCGGGCCTGAGGCATTCAGTGAACCGGAAAAAGAAGGCGCCTCTGATTGCAGGTCCAGCGCATTGATGTCTCCACTGATATTTGCATCCAGTAGATTGGCTTCAAGCCCACTGATAGAGAGGCTGCCTTGTGAAGGTGAGCTGTTAACCAAAGCATTGATGCGAAAGGCGCGGCTGTTAAGTGCATTTATCTGGTTAACCAGCGCCTGATTTTCCAGGACTTGAAAAAGAATGGCCAAATCACTTCCTGCTGCTGCCATGTTGACCTGAAATCTTGGGTTCTCACTGGTGAGATCAACACCATTGATATTGGCGTTTACCTGGGCGTCTAGTGCTGTGAGGGAAAAATCCCGGAGTATCAAAGTGTCTTGAGCAAGATCCAGGCTGGCCGTGGTGGTAAGTGAGAGTTCAGTGGAGCCTCCGGGGACATTGGCGCCTGAAAGAATACCGGTTACACCTAGAGGTTCCAGGTCATAGCGCTGGTTATCCAGGTCGTAAACCACGGTTCCAGTCAGATTGATTTCCGTTGATAAGGCAGGCCTGGTTGCACTGCCATTAAATCCCAGGAATAGATTGACCGGTTCACCATAGACAAGTTCGTCAGTACTGGCAGTTATGCTGGACAGGTCATAACGCACATCATTAAACCTGTCATCATAGGTCAGGGCAGCATCTACTATATTTACGCCCCCAATGACCAACCGATTTATTGAGCCGGCAGACACCTCTTCGGCATCCTCGGAGCTTGAAGTAGCAGTAGTCTGCCAGTTGGCTTCCCCAACTGCATTGGTCTCCAGATGTATGCGGGCGCCCTGAAGCTGTATGGTATCGATTTCATATTCGCGGTTGAGCAGGGGCATGAATTTTGCCCGAAATTCGGCATGTTCAGCCTGGAGCAGGGGGGTGTCACTGAAGCCGGCAGGATTGGCGATGACAACGTCATCCAGTGTGATACCCAGCCAGGGATAGAAAGAGAGACCAATATTGCCATTGAAGGAAACGGCCAGGCCTGAACTGTCCTCGATCTTTCCGGCAATCCAGTCCTTGTGCTCATTGGGGTCCAGGTTAATGACCAGTAAAAAGCCAACCAGAACGACGGTGAACGCCAGGGTGATCAGTGAGGCAATAATTTTAACTAGGTATTTCATGGATAGTGCTGCAACTTCTCCGGTCAAAAAACTGGTTATATATTAGACCAGAACCATGCTGTGGATGTTGCGCAGGAATTAGAAAATTTCAATATTTTTTCATACAGGATGCGCGTTGTTCAGATGGGATTCAGTTCCACAGTAATGCCGTCCAGATCAGTGAAGCGCAAAGCGGTTTCATTTTCGCCCTCCGGCAAAACAGTTGCACCCAGAGATGTCAGGAGTGTTCGTATTTCCTGCTCGGGAAAAGCCAAAGTCTTGATGCCAAAAGAGGCTATGCCCGGTGTGTTACCGTAAACATAGGGCGATTCCCGCAATATCAACCGGGTATCGGATTGTGGGAAATTGTATTGTGCCTGTTGTCCACTACGACTGCTTTCTTCTCCATAGAGGATGCGGTAAAAATCCAGGGCCTTGTCCAGGTTGCTGACGTTCAGTGCCACGTAATCAAGGCCCAGTGGTATCACGGGCCCGGCATTGTGTGGGGCCAGGTCAGATGGAACTGCAGCGGTCACCAGGGTATCCGGTGAAGGCAGAAACTGGATTTCAATGCCGTCGGGATCATTAAAAATACCGCCGAATCCGGTAGCCCCGGGAAATTCGCCCAATCCCTTTTGCTGGCTTTCGCGCGCTATGCCTTCAAAAATAGCATCGCTATCCCTGCGCCAGTTAGAAACTGTGGTGCAGAAGTGACCGATATAGGTGCCACGCCCATTGGATGCGCCAATGGCCATATAGCCGACTTCCCGACCTTCATTTAATTCACCGAGTAAAACAAAGTAGCGGAAGGCGCCACGATAGGGCTGGGCATGCAAGGTGGTGTTGAACAGGCCCATATAGAATTTGGCAGATGCCTCTACATCCGGTACCACAATATCCAGGTGATCCAGCCCCGGGGTATCAAGTGGCAGGACGCCGGCAGAAGCCGCATTGGCTATAAAGGGTCTGTACACCTGACTGCCCAGCAATCCGGCTGCCACACCCAGCTCAAGAAGTTTTCTGCGCTTCCGGTTTGCCGGAAAAGTAAATTCTGTGTTTTTGTTCATCTTTAAATATCCCCTGCTGCTAATCTGCGCGAATAAATTTCTGCACCCTGCGACCGTCATTTACTTCGGCAGTATACAGGCTGCCTTGTGAATCAATGGCGATATTATGCACCCAGTCAAATTGTCCTGCCTGGCGTCCACCACGTCCGATGGAGCCGACTATTTCCAGGCTTTCTAATGTAACAATTCTTACAGTCATGTTGCGTCCATCAACGACGAATAACCAGCTCTGGCTGTCGTAGGGCGATACTTCCATATCCCAGACCGAGCCATTACCTAATGTGTCAGGGGACAATATAGCCTCACGCACAAAACTTCCGTCACGTTCAAAGATTTGCAATCGGTTGCCAGTCCTGTCGCTGACATACACCAGGTTTTCAGGCCCCAGCAGGACATTGTGTACCGGGCCACGAAATTGATCTATTGGCCCCATGTTCGGCGCATAATCAGGTAAGGGCTCATCATGGGGGCGTCCTCCATAGGCACCCCAGTGGCGCTTGTATTCCCCGGTCTCGCTATCAAAAACCACAACACGCCGGTTCAGGTAACCATCAGCAACGAAGATTTCATTGCTTTGTGTATCCACGGCGACATCTGCTGGGCGGCCCAGGCGTTGTGTATCATTGCTGCCGCCTGTTTCGCCGACGATTCCTATCGTCATCAGGTGTGTGCCATCCCGGGTAAAGCGGGTAACGATGTGATCGTTATCGCCGTTGCCACCCAGCCAGACATTGTCCTCGTCATCCACAAAGATGCCGTGTTCATTTTCAGGCCAATCATAGTCAGGTTGTACCCAGCTCTGGCTTTGCCGATTCCAGCGGGGTCCACCCCAGGCCTGGATGAAATTACCAGCGGCATCAAGCTCGATAACCGCAGGTGCCGGAGTACAGCATTCGGACAAGGGTGGATCAAGCACCTGGCCCATCTGGCTTTCAGTAATTGTTTTTGGGCGATGTACTACCCAGATGTGGTCATCGCTGCTCACTGCTATACCAGAGACCTGCCCCAGGATCATATTTTCAGGCAGGTCCATGGGCCAGCTGGCGTCCACCTCGTAGCGGGGGACAGACTGGGCTGAGAGCAGAGCTGGGCAAATTAATAAGAAAAGCAGGCCTGCGCGTAGTTTGTGCATCATGTTTGTTTCCTCAATCCGGTGTTTTCATGCCATCGTCTACAGCCCAATGATTCTATTCCAGCGTTTCAGCCAGATAAGCAGTGGAGGCATTTGCGTCCATCAGGGGCACTACCTTGTCAGGGTCGATCCTGACCATCAGGTAAGTAATGTGATCATCAATACGCGTAAACTGATGGCCGGTGCCTGGAGGAATAATGTAAACATCGCCGGCTTTGAGTTCAACGGTGGTGCTGTTTTCAATATCAATGCTGTTCGTGCCAGGGCCATTTAGATACATGACAGCCCGGTAATCTGGTGGCCGGCGCTCTGGGTCCACCAGCATAGGTCCGCTGCGGTTGGTGCCTGAGCCACTAAGAACAACGTAGACTTCCGTTACCAGGTCATGGGCGGCTACGGAGCGGGGGCCGGCTTCGGTTTGCGCCCCGCGATGTGCCATTGCCAGCTGGACATTGGTTTTACCAACATCCACTGAGCGTATTTGCTGATCCGTTAATCCGGTGATCATGGCTGCTTCTATATATTGGGCTATTTCTGCTGCGGAAATCAGCTCTGCTTCGCATTGATTGCAGGATGGTTCCATGTCTTGTGAAAAGACAGGAAGGGTTAGAAAAGTGAGAAAAGTGAGTAGCAAGGATCTGAGTCCGATGCCTGGAAATTTGAGTCTGCACATAGATTCCCCCGGGTCATAGTCAAGGCCAATGAGATTTGGCGTCAATACTGCTTCATTTATATCACAATCCTCCTGATTGGTAGGGTATTGAAGAAACAATAAGCGCTTTGGCCACCTTTCCGGGGTTGACCGACCCCCAATGGGAGCTATTGATAGATAAAACCAATGAGAAAATACTGACTAAACAATTAGACAGATGATTGACTGGTCTTTATATTTGGCAGCAAGTCGTTAATTTCTACTGGCTTCACGAAGTCCCGGACTTCACATAAACGTTTATATAAGAAGTTTTAAAGCACTAATAAGGAGTGAACTATGTCTTTAGCAGGTTCAAAAACCGAACAAAATCTCAAGGATGCCTTCGCCGGTGAATCTCAGGCCAATCGCCGTTACCTCTACTTTGCCGCCAAGGCAGACGTTGAAGGTTACAACGATGTTGCGGCTGTTTTCCGTTCCACTGCAGAAGGTGAAACCGGTCATGCCCATGGCCATCTGGAATACCTGGAAGAAACTGGTGATCCGGCTACCGGGCTACCAATTGGTGGTACCTCAGACAACCTGAAAGCAGCAATTGCCGGTGAAACCCATGAGTACACAGACATGTACCCGGGTATGGCCAAGTCTGCTCGAGATGAAGGTTTTGATGAAATCGCTGACTGGTTTGAAACACTGGCCAAGGCTGAACGCAGTCATGCCAACCGTTTCCAGAAAGCCCTTGATGGTCTTGACGACTAGGTCAGTCTGTCAATCATAGTATGTACTGTAAGGGCGGCCTGTCGGCCGCCCTTAACACTTTCAATTTTCACTCTAACGTATAGGTGAGTCACTCCTGTGAATGAAAGATCGCGAGAAGGCAGTCTTGAAGCACCAACACGCCATCCTGTTGATTGGCAATCCCCGGATTTCTGGAATAAAGATGCCCTGAATGCGGAGTTGGAACGTGTCTATGACATCTGCCATGGTTGTCGTCGCTGTGTCAGTTTGTGCAATGCTTTTCCAACTTTATTCGATCTGGTGGATGAATCCGAAACCATGGAAGTGGATGGTGTCGCCAAGGCCGATTATCAGAAAGTAGTGGATCAGTGTTATCTGTGTGACATGTGTTACATGTCAAAGTGTCCCTACGTGCCTCCCCATGAATGGAATGTGGATTTTCCTCACCTGATGCTTCGCGCCAAAGCGGTAAACTTTAAAAGCAACGGGGCTTCCTTTAGAGACAGGATGCTAACCAGCACGGACAAGGTGTCAGGATTGGCAACTATTCCGCTGGTGGATGTCACCGTTAATGCCCTGAATAAAAATGGCCCTTTTCGCAAGGTGCTCGAAAGCACTTTAGGCGTGCATCATGCTGCTCCGGTGCCGACCTATCATCGCAATACACTGCGCAAACAAGTCAAAGCTTTTGAAAAACAGATTGAAGCCTTACCTGTAGGCCGTACTACTGGCAAGCTGGCTTTTTATGCAACCTGTTACGGTAACTACAACGCACCAAATCTTGGTGAAGATTTTTATAAAGTTTTTCAACACAACCAAATTCATATAGAGCTTGTACCCAGGGAAGCCTGCTGCGGCATGCCTAAACTTGAACTGGGAGATCTGGAGTCCGTCAGAGAATTAAAAGAGAAAAATATTCCAGTGTTGGCGAAGCTGGTGGATGAAGGCTTTGATCTGACTGCGCCAATTCCCTCCTGTGTGCTGATGTATAAACAGGAACTGCCTTTGTTATTTCCCGATGATGAAGATGTACAAAAAGTGAAGCAGGCATTTTTTGATCCTTTTGAATATTTGTTCCTGCGCCACAAGGAAGGAAAGTTCAATACTGAATTCAGGCAGGGGTTGGGTGATATCAGCTACCAGGTGGCCTGTCACCTGCGGGTACAAAACATCGGCCTGAAAACCCGCGACATTCTGAATCTGGTGCCCGATACAGTGGTGACGGCTCAGGAACGCTGTTCCGGTCATGATGGTACGTATGCCGTGAAAAAAGAAACTCACGATTTTTCAGTAAAGATCGCCAGGCCCGTGGTCAGAAAAGTGGATGCTCAGGAACCCGATCATTTTATTTCCGATTGCCCAATGGCGGCCACACATATTGCCGCGCTGTCAGAAAAAGTGGATAAGCCAGAACATCCCATGACCTTGCTTCGTTTAGCCTATGGGCTTTGATCGCAGGCGGTCAAAGCCGAGGGTCAGACCCGGCAATAGAACTGAGAAATTTGATTGAGTTGACGCTAATATTTTATTAAAAGTTTCATGTATTCCCGGCTCTGACCCCGTATAAGTTAAGTTTTTACACTGACTCTAAATTACTGACCCTAAATTACTAAATTAACTCGATAAACAATCGCTATGACAAAACTTACCCGTAAAGATCTATGGTCCCTGGAAGACTATGCGGTTAATCGACCGCAGTTCAGGACTGAAGTGCTTGAACATAAAAAGAACCGGCAACTGCAGTTAAATGAACATGCACGTCTTCTTTTTGAAGATGCGCTGACTCTGAAATACCAGATTCAGGAAATGCTGCGTATTGAAAAAGTGTTTGAGGCGGAGGGGATTCAGGAAGAACTGGATGCCTACAATCCGCTCATACCTGATGGCGATAACTGGAAAGCTACCTTCATGATCGAATATGAAGACGTGGAAGAACGGAAACTACGCCTGACAGAATTAAAAAATGTTGAAGACCTGATCTGGCTGCAAGTGGAGGGGCATGACAAGGTTTATCCTATCGCAGATGAAGACATGGACAGGACAAATGATATCAAGACGTCCTCGGTTCACTTTGTTCGCTTCCAGTTGGCCGCGGAAATGATTGCTTCGGCTAAAGCAGGTGCAACAATCTTTGCCGGCTGCGATCTGGATGCCTTCCGCATTGATCCTGTGGCGGTCCCTGACAATATCGCTGAAAGTCTGCGTCAGGATTTGGCTTGATCCGGATTGGCCCAGAATAGAGCAGGAGTTATCCTGCTTTTTTTCGCCTGGGGATTATTCGCAGGAGGCTATTTTTTGATGATTATGGTATGTTTTCGGCCCTGAAAAAAATAACAATTACTATTCATAACCAGTAAATCTCGTCTCCGAAGGAACTATTTTAATGAAATCATTAGCCTCCCTAAGCTTCCTATTTACATCACTTTTGCTTGCGGCCTGCTCAGACCAGTCAACAAGCGTTACAGGTGATAGTGCTGAAATAGTAGATATTCCTGTTGATGCAAGCACCATACACATCATCAATGCCAACGTGATTGATGGTACCGGGAATGTGATTTCCGGCGGCAGTGTCCTGATTGAAGATGGGCTGATATCGGCAGTTGGTTTGAATGTTGATGCACCCCTGAATGCCACCATCATTAATGCTGGAGGCAAATCAGTGATGCCGGGATTTATTGAAGGTCATCGCCATGTGATCCAGGGAAATGCGGACGAATGGATGGCTAATCGCGCTGAGGAAAGTATGCGGGAATATCTGGAAGCTGGTTTTACCACCGTGCTTTCAGCCATAGATTCACCGCGGTTACTGGAACTACGAGACAGTATTAATGCCGGTGAGCGCACTGGGCCACGTTTGCTGGTAGGTAGTTTCATACCTATTAATGTCTTGCCGCCTGGCGAGCCAACCACTGACCCGGCACGTACTGATATTTCGCGCCCACCCAATCGTCCTACAGAGCCAGCCGGCATGATTCCGGATCAGGTTATTATTGATTCAGTTCAGCGCATTGCCGATGCCGGATTTGATTACACCAAGACGGTCGTCACTGTTACACCGGATGGACCTGAGGTGGATACACTGACATTGATGGTGGAAGAAACCCACAAGCGCGGTTTGAAAGCTATTGTCCATGCTGTCGGTAAATGGGATGTTTTGGAAGTCATCAAGGCCAGGCCTGACCATCTGGTTCACACACCTCACATCGGCCAGCTCACTGAAGAAGAAGCGCAGACCATTGCCGACGCCGGTATTCCCATGGTGTCCTCAATTGGTACTTTGGGTGTCTTCTTCGATGACAATAACCAGCCTATCTTCAGAGACGGCCATCCCTATAGCTGGAATACACTTCCCAGCGCTGGACAGGGACCTGTTAATGCCCGCCTGTTATGGAATGCAGGTATTACCTATGCCTTTGGTACAGACACTTCATTTAATCCGCGTGAAACTCTGAAGCATGAACTGAAATCTCTTTTTCTGACATTTTCTGAAAAAGACATTATTAAAATCATGACAGAAAATACAGCGAAAGCCGTTTTCCTGGAAGATGAAATCGGTACACTGGAAGCGGGTAAAGTTGCGGACGTAGTCATCGTAGATGGCAATCCTCTTGAAGACCTTTTTGACCTGCTCAATGTAAGCCTGGTAATCAAAGGCGGTGAAATTGTTGTTAACAAAATGTAAATATAAAAAGGATAAAGTGATAAAGGGATAAAAGGATAAAAGGATAAAGGGATAAAGGATAAACGGGAAAAAGCCGGGAAATGAAACGATATTTTATCATTGCGATTTTATTGCTGGCGTATTCAGCAAACAGTGTAGTGGCGCAGGATTTTCGTGCGGCACCACCGCTGCCTGATTTTCCGCAATTCTTTCAGACTACCGAGTACAGGATTCAGGTAGACCTGGTTGCCGATGGTTTATCCAACCCCTGGTCCATTGCCTTTCTCCCTGGTGGTGACATGCTGGTCACCGAACGTGCCGGCAGACTGCGCCGCATCAGCAATGGCATGTTGGAAGCACAAGCCATCAGCGGTGTGCCCGAAGTGAAAATCACCGTGTTGGGTGGCTTGCTGGATGTTTTGCTACATCCGGATTTTGAAAACAACAACATCCTCTATTTAAGTTATGCCAAGGGCAGGGTTGCAGATAATCTGTCCACTACGGCAATTGCCCGTGCCACTCTGAACGATAATGCCCTCGTTGGACTGGAAGATATTTTCATTGCCAATTCCTGGAGTGCCTCGCCGACCAATTTTGGCGGGCGCATGGTCTTTGGTGAGGATGGCAAACTCTATATGAGCATTGGTGAGCGCCAGGAAGAAACCCGGGCCCAGGATTTAATGGATCATGGCGGTAAAGTAATTCGTCTGAATGACGATGGTTCGGTGCCATCGGATAATCCGTTTAGTGGTCGTGATGATGTGCTACCGGAAATTTTTGCCTATGGCGTGCGCAGCCCGCAAGGTCTTGCCCTTAATCCTGAAACTGGAGAGCTCTGGGAAAACGAACACGGCCCCCTTGGTGGCGATGAAATCAATATCATCCAGGCCGGGAAAAATTACGGTTGGCCACTGGCAACATTTGGTCTTGATTACGACGGTTTTCCTTTCAGTGAAGCAACAGCAGGAGAAGGCCTGGAACAACCCTTCATGTACTGGATTCCTTCCATTGCCATCTCCGGCATCAGTTTTTACGAGGGCGATGCTTTTCCCAGCTGGCAAGGAAATACTTTTGTTGGCGCCATGGTGATGGGGCGCACACCCATGACCGGGCACATCCAAAGGATCACCTTCAGCGATGAAGGTGTGCCTCTTGCACGTGAACCCATCCTGACGGATCTGCATCAGCGTATTCGTGATGTCAGGCCGGGCCCTGATGGGAATCTGTATGTGCTTACTGACCAGGATCCGGGTGCAGTGCTGCGAATTTCTTCTTCGAATTAATTTAAGGGTCCTTAATGTTCGTTAACCGGGCTGTCCTGATACAGTTGCGACGCTCATAATAATTGATCCTCCTGAATGTCCATGAGAGACCCTCTATTGATCAAATTTCTGCCTTGTCTTGATTGGCTAAAGCAATACAGCGTTCGCACCTTCACTGATGACTTCATCGCCGCGGTCATTGTCACCATTATGCTGGTGCCCCAGTCCCTGGCTTATGCCTTGCTTGCAGGTGTGCCTGCTGAAGTCGGACTTTACGCCAGCATCATGCCTCTGGTGCTTTATACCTTATTTGGCACCAGTCGCACCCTGTCGGTGGGACCTGTGGCTGTGGCCTCATTGATGACAGCGTCATCCATTGGCAGCCTGGGCCTGGAAACCCAGGAGCAATATCTGCAGGCGGCTATTACCCTGGCCATGTTGTCTGGCCTGTTTCTGCTACTACTTGGTATTTTGCGTTTTGGCTTTCTGGCCAACTTTCTTTCCCATCCAGTAGTCTCAGGTTTTATCACCGCTTCGGGAATTATTATTGCCTTAAGTCAGATGAGCCACATCCTGGGAATCGATGGCGGCGGTGATAATCTGCCTGATTTGCTGACTTCCATGGTAACTGGCAGCAGCGACATAAGTACCTCAACTATTACAGTAGGGATATTTGTGCTGGTATTTCTGACGACTGCCAGGCTCTGGTTGAAAAAGGGCCTGAATAAACTGGGGACTCCGGATTTTCTTGCCGGTGTGATCACCAAATCGGCGCCAGTGGTTGCGGTAATTATTACTATTGTCTGGGCCGCAATAGCAGGTCTGGAAGAATATGGTGTGGCGTTGGTCGGTGCTATCCCCTCAGGTTTGCCAATACCGGGTTTGCCGGTTTTTGACATACTTCTGATTAAAGCGCTCACAATTCCGGCAATGCTGATTTCAATTATCGGCTATGTGGAATCCATCTCTGTCGGCAAAACACTGGCAGCGAAACGTCGTCAAAAGATTAACCAGAACCAGGAACTGATCGGCCTGGGCGCTGCCAATATAGCCTCAGCCGTGTCCGGCGCCTTTCCTGTAACCGGTGGTTTTTCCCGTTCGGTAGTGAATTTTGATGCCGGGGCGCGAACACCAGCTGCGGGCTTGATGACAGCAATTGGTATTGCTATCGCCACACTCACCCTCACTGAATACCTGGCCCTGTTACCCAAGGCCACCCTGGCGGCAACCATTATTGTCGCTGTGCTGGGTTTGGTGGATTTTTCCATTCTTAAAAAAACATGGAACTACTCAAGAAACGATTTTATTGCTGTGGTGGCCACCATTGTCGCCACATTGTTGGTGGGAGTGGAGATCGGCGTTTCTGTCGGTGTTGTTGCCTCACTGATTTTGCACTTATACAAATCCTCACGGCCGCATATTGCTGAAGTGGGTGAGATCAAAGGCACTAAACATTTTCGCAACGTCAAACGCCATAAAGTGGAAACCAGTCCTTCGATTCTTTCCCTGCGTGTGGATGAAAGCCTGTATTTTGCCAATGCTTCTTTCCTGGAAGATGAAATTTTCCGTAATCTTTCTGAACGCAGGCATTTACGTCATATCATCCTTATGTGTACGGCTGTTAATGAAATCGACATCAGTGCGCTGGAAGTACTGGAGTCCATTAATACCATCCTCACGGAACAGAAAATCGGTTTTCATCTGTCTGAAGTGAAAGGGCCAGTAATGGACCATCTGGAAAATACGCATTTTTTGCAAACGCTGAACGGTCAGGTATTCCTGTCACAGTATCAGGCTGTTCAGACCCTGATGCTGGAAGATACGTTGTTATCACTTTAGCCCGATTGGCCAGCAATCAAGCCTGCACTGATCAATAGAGCACTGAACCAGATGCTTGTTCAAATAGCGCATTTTCCCCTGGTTTTCGCTAGTATAAGCCGGATCAAGGGAGCTGGAGTGGGGCAGATGTCCTTTTTCTCGGAATTACAACGCATGGAACTGTTTTGATTTAATTCTATAAAGAACTAATAGAATTTACTGCTTTGTTTTTAAATAATAAAAATTCAATGGAGAACTCATGATTTCACTTCAACAAAAAATATTTCTCAAAATGGCATTTAAAATATTGTGCCTGTGCTGTGTCTTCACCAGTGCATTCACTTTGGCCCAACCCTTCCGTGTACAACCTGCGGCTGTTCCTGATGCTGTGATTATGCCACGCCCGACAGAGACGGAGCTCGAAGCCACAGAAGCGGCTCTGGATGTTTTTCTTAACGGCTTGTCAGGGGGTCTGCGTGATATCGTTGATGCCTATCCATACCTGCTGCAGGTCACTCCGCGACCTGCAGTTAATTCAGCCATTGTCCCGAACCTGAACCCCCGCTTTGAAGCCAAGCATGAGGACAACAAAGCCAGGGCAGCACAGGGTGATGTAGAAGTCCTGTTCATGGGTGATTCCATTACGGACTGGTGGCGCAACGAGGAAGGGCGCTATGCCGGGAAAGCGGTTCAGGATGAATTTTTCGGTGATCTTGAAATTGCTAATTTCGGCATCGCCGGTGATACCACACAGGGTGTACTTTACCGTCTTGATAATGGAGAGGGGGAAGGTTTTTCACCCCAAGCCATCATGCTGATGATCGGCACCAACAATGCACGCACCAATATTGCCGGTGAAATAGCTGAAGGGGTAGGTGCAATTGTGCTGTCCCTGCAGAATCACTTTCCCGATGCGAAAATTCTCCTGCTGGGGATTTTCCCAAGAAGTACGCCGGACAGTCCCTTGCGTCCCCAGATCGCCGAGATCAACAGCATAATCAGCCGGTTGCATGATGGAGAAAGCGTGTTTTACAAGGACATCGGCGCGGTCTTTCTTTCACCAGATGGCAGTATTGCCGAAAGCATCATGAGTGATGGTTTGCACCCAAGTCCAGCGGGTTATCGCCTGTGGGCAGAAGCAGTGAATGACGACTTGAGAGCTTTGCTACGCTGAGCTAACAGGAATTATCGGTATATAATGAAAAATCAGGTAAATATTATCTAGACTGGGATATTAAGGGGACAGTGACTTTAATTATCTGTAACTCTGTAATTCCAATATTAAGAAGTAATTAAAGTCACTGTCCCCAAAAAAAAGCCCCGCAATTGCGGGGCTTTTTATTTATTACGCTTACTTCAACATTACCGGCGACGCTGCTCTTCCACTTCAACACTGAGTACTGCTTCAATGCGGCGGTTCTGTGCACGGCCTTCGTCGGTGTCATTAGTTGCAACAGGACGGCTTTCACCATAACCCACTGTAGAAACACGGTTGGCTTCGATGTCGTACTCATTAACCAGTTCATCACGCACGGCATTGGCGCGGCGCTCAGACAGCGGCTGGTTGTAGGCATTTGAACCACGGCTGTCCGTATGACCTTCAATGACTACATTGGTGTTGCCATACTCTTCCATGAAACCGGCAAATTCAGCAATTTCCTCGTCATATTCGGCTTTTACTTCAGAACGGTCATAGTCAAAGTTTACCTGTAGTTCGATGCGACGCTGGGTCAGTTCCAGAATCGGGCAACCGTTTGCATCGACGCTCAGATTCATGGAAGTATCCGGGCAGTTATCGCGGGAATCCACTACGCCGTCTCTATCGCTGTCAATTTCACAGCCGCGACTGTCAACACTGGCACCGGCTGCGGTGTTGCGGCAGGCATCCCTGGAGTTTGGTACGCCATCGTTATCGCTGTCCCCATCTCCAGTTGCAGCGGTTGTGCGGGTAGCGGCAGGTGTGTTGGAAGCAACCGGCGTGCTGCGTGATCTGCTGCCAAAGGCATAAGAGAGGCCAACACTAATGGCGTTATCCCATTTATTGGTATCCATGCCACGGATGATTTTGTAATCACCTCGCACCAACCAGTTATCGTTGATCATGCGCTTCATGCCCAGGCCAAAATCAAAAGTATCTTCGTCGGCATCATTCAGAATGCCTGCAGCATCCACATCCACGTTGCCCCAGCCAAAGCCTACATAAGGCTGCCAGCCGTTGGTCTGGTTCAGGTGATAATTGAAACCAAAACGAAGAAAATCCAGATCGGCATCACCACCAATAAACTTTACATCAGATTTCACCGAATAATAGTCAGTGGCAAATGACCAGCGTGTTGACAGGGGCAGCTCGCCACCAATTACCAGACCCAAATCGTCATCGATGTTGCGGACAGAATCGGCAAAATAGGCAACGCCACCAAAGCCAATATTGGCAGAGTTTTCATACTCCTGAGCTTGTAGCAGGGAGGTAAATAGCAGGCTTGCGATAAGCAAAACCAGTGTTGAAAACATTTTCTTATGAAGCATGTTTCTTCCTTTATGTCTTGTAAAAATGGGGGTGCATCGGTCGCGCATAATAGGCTAACCAGACGAAAATATAATAGCTGCGAGCCTTATTTTAAGGGTTTATTCGGTCAGGGTGGTTGAACTGGATCAACTCGGGAATCTTTCCTGTCGTGCAATACCGGATTTCAATATCGCGTGTAGATTTCCCCTTCACGGTTGACTACCCAGGGCCTGCCGTCAGGACCAACAGAAATCTGTCTGGCACTGCCACGCACCTTGATCCAGTCAATACCCTCCCAATAGTATATGCCATAGCCACCTTCCCGTTCGTTGGAGCCAATTACCCAGACAGAGCCGTCTGCACCTACACTTATATCCTTGGCATTACCGGGTAATTCCTGCCAGGCACCATGAACCAGCCTGAAAATGTCATCATCATGATTGATGACCCAGGGCTTACCATAGGGGTCAACATCAATCCGGACACCAGTGCCGTGAATTTTTTGCCAGCCGAAGCCGGTGTAGCGAAATATTTCATAGCCGCCCTCACGTTCTGTGGTGCCAACTACCCAAACAGAGCCATCTGCACCTATGCCAATGTCATGGGCACGTCCCGGAATGCGGTCCCAGCCAAAGGGCGTAAGGCGCCAGATTTCATGATCACTGTTAATTACCCAGGGATAACCCTCCGGATCCACATCCAATCGGATACCTGAACCTGGCACTTCCAGCCAACCGAAGTCATCGAGAACCCAGAGACCGAAGTCGACTTTATTGTCATCGCCAAAAAAATCGAAATTCTCGTACTCATTTCCGCCCAGTACCCACACGGTACCGTCAGCACCAATGCCAATATCCCGCGCATCACCAGGAATTCGAGCCCAGTCGTAGAAGTCAGAGCTTTCATACAGGCCGGGTCTGTCAAAAAAGCCCCGGTCGAAGTCTCTGTTCAGGCCATAACTGTCGAGGACGAAACTATCAACACCAATCAGCTTTAGTTCAAGCCAGTAGGAGTCGCGGCCTAATCGAAACTCGGGAATGATCAGAAAGTCACCTGAAATCCAGGGGCTGTCCATGGCCACTGGTGCAAGTATTTCCCGGGAATAGGAAATTTCAAATTCCGGGGGAAAGGTATCATCGACGAGTTCAAGCTCCAGGGTCCAGGTATCGCCCTTGTCTTCGACTACAGGAAGAGTCAGCAGGCCATTACGAAAGGAGGGCTCATCAGCAAGCGAAGGCTGGCTTGAAAGCTGACTTGAAAATAACAGCAGCAATAATGCAAGCAGAGGGGCTGTATTTCCTGTTAATTTTTCACGGTGCGGGTGGGGTTTATTCTTGTTGATCATGGCCCTTTCCCTTTTTTCGGATCTTTGGACAAAGGGTAGGGCTGTTTACCTGAATGCCGAGTGAATAAATTTCAGCATCGAGCTGAGCATTCATTTTGCATTCAGGTGAATTTATTTGCCTGGAAATTACAGGAAGTTATTCGGCCATATCATAGTGCGCCACATATGGGATGAGGGTGAATCATCAAAGCCCAGGCCTTCATCAGGCTGGCGAAAATTGCGGGCGATAATGTTATCAAAGTCTTCGATGGTGATCGGTTCATCCAGTTCATCAAAGAAGTAGATGTCGTACAGGGTCACTTTGCGCGCGGTCATATACCACTTATGCTGCCTGGCAAACTCGGCGTCGCGCTTGATATAGGCAGGTGGTTCGTAATCCTCCCCGAATAGTTTTTTATACAACTCGGGATATCCATAGTTGAGTGCAGGATCCGGTGTATAACGCAGCGCCTGGTGATACTTGACGGCCCAGGCCACTTCTTCATCCACATAGGGCGCAATGAGCTGGGCGCCCCAGTAACCATGATCTGTACGTATGAGGCAGGCATTGGTAATGTCATGCAGCATGCAGGCCATTATCACTTTTTCATTTTGCTGGTCATCCAGGGCACGTTTGGCTGATTCCAGCAGGTGGCGACGGGTAGATTCGTTCATGCGCAGGTTAAAGAAATCCTGCAGAGTCGGTTTATCCGGCATCCGCGGCAGTGCCGGGTTGTCACCCATCATCAGCACATGTTCATCGTCTGTTTTTGCCAGCATTTCAGCACGTACATCGGGCAAGTCAGTACCATAGGTGCCGACAGGTTGGGGGACGATCAAACGTTCACGCCCTGCTTGTGGCCAGGGTTTGTTATCACTCATGGGCTTGAATCTCTGGAATTGGAGAAAAGGTGATTATAAATGAATAAAGGTATTTTCGACTGATCATACCCGTGCATGGATTTCTATCAGCTTTGTGAGCACGCCCAGGTATTTCTTAATACCTGTATTGCACCAGGTTACGATAGGTCGCTTCAATTGTTTTAGGACGTAGTCGCTCGTAATAAGCCCAGCCTGAATAATCTTCCAGCAGGATTTGTGCCTGCATTTCCTCCAGTGTCAGGCCGCTGGCAAGGGCGTCCTGTACAGCAGCATGCAAGTCTTTCAGGAATTGCACCGGCAAGACTACTTCGTCTTTGCTGAAAAAGCCGCCATGACCTCCGGCAAAGGTATCAAAATCCAGTTCCAGTACAGCTTCGTAGGAACGAATCCATTCGGCAATTGGTGTGCCATCCAATGGACCACAAGCACTGGGGAGTGAACGAATATCATCGCGCACAAGGGCATCAGCAATCATGTCGGTGGCAAACACCACGCGCTCATCGGGAAACAGGACTACCGTCATGTCATCACCATGGTTTTTGCCGGGATGGATGAGCTCAATAGTTTTACCGCCAAGTGTAAGGGTCATGCGCTCGGAATAGGTCAGGTCCGGCGGCAGGATATCTACCAGTAATTCAGACGGCGGGACAATGCCGTTACTGTCCAGATCAATCTGGTCAAACCAGCCCGGAAACATGCCGCAAATGCCGGGATCGGCATTGGTGGGTATGTCAATTTCCTCCCGGTCTACCAGGCCATTGGCATTGCGATCAATCATATCGCCGGGCATATGGGGGAAGCGGCCATCCAGGTTCAGGGCTACTCGTTCATGGGCAACGATGGTGGCGGTGTCTGCAAAAACTGAGGCGCCGGCCGCATGATCAAAATGACTGTGGCTGTAGATTACATAACGCACGGGTACATCAAATCGAGTGTCCAGTTCATTCTTCAACCATTCGGCAAAATCGGGATTCAAGGGGTCAGCCAAGATGATGCCATCTTCAGTGACCAGAAAAACCGCATGCCAGGCGCCGTTGCTGGCACGATATAAATCGCCAGTGATATTTGTTATGGAATTGCGAAATGAAAATGTCGGGGCTTCATCCTCCTGGGCATGCACTGGTATCAAGCTGATCCAGGTAAATAGCCAGGTAAATAGAAGGAAGAATATTGGCGGCAGGGCTTTGTTTAACGTTGCTTTTTGGGGCATGGATTAATCCGTATTTATTATTTTTTGCCAATGTATTCACTTAAGCAGAGGAGTGCAAGACTGGGACTATTAATGAGAGAGCAGGCAATGAGAGAGCAGGCAATGAGAAAGCAGGCAATGAGGGAGTGGGTAATGGGACAGTGGAAGGTCTGGTATGCTTACCCCCGACTGCTTTATCATCAAATTCTGCTCAAACCGCGATGTATGGAGGGGAAATGCCAAAGATTCTTGAAAAACACATAACTACAGGGTTGTTGCTGGCTGTGTTCTTGCCAGTAATGGTGCCAGGCTTTTTGGTGGCCGCTGAAAATGCGCCGCCGCAACGGGCGGATGGTTTACACATTGACCCTGTCGGGCAAGGCCCCTTTTATTACGATACAGCGGAAGGTATGGATATCCGGGTCAGGGTCGTGGCCAGAGGTCTTAACCATCCCTGGAGCATGACCTGGCTACCTGACGGTAGTGCGCTGGTAACAGAGAAGAACTCAGGCACTATCCGACGCATAGTTAACGACAACTTATTGGAAGAACAGGTCAGGGGCGCACCACAGGGTGCAGTAGTGAGTACCTACAAAGGCCTGCTGGATATCACCACACATCCGGATTTTGCCAATCAGCCCTATGTCTACATGAGTTACAACAAGGACCTGGGAGGTGGCAAAGAGGCCATCGCTGTTGCACGTGGTCGTTGGGATGGCAGTAATATCCAGGGCACACAGGATATTTTTGTCGGCACGGAAGGTACCACGAACGGCGTGCGACTTTTATTTGGTGCCGATGACATGCTCTACGTCGGCGTCTATGTCACCACCGATGCGCCCGAACCAAATTTCCATACCGATATACAGAAAGGCAAAATTCTGCGTTTGACTCCGGAAGGCGATATCCCGGCAGATAACCCTTTTGTTGGCCGCGATGGTTACTTGCCGGAAATCTATAGCTATGGCCACCGTACCCCAACTGGTATAACACTGAACCGCCAAACCGGAGAAATCTGGATGACCGAAATGGGTCCCAATGGTGGCGATGAAGTAAACCGTATTCAACGTGGCGGGAATTATGGCTGGCCCCTGGTGAGCCTGGGTCGATCCTACAGTGGCGCCTGGCAAAGTGAGCGCTACCAGATGGAAGGAACCATTAATCCAGTTGCCTTCTGGATGCCGGGTATTTCACCAGCGAGCCTGGTGTTTTATGACGGTGACGAGTTCCCGCAATGGCAAGGAGATTTGTTTGTCGCCGGCATGCAGGTCGGACAGATTCCAGGTACCGGGCATGTGCAGCGCATCAAATTCAACGAAAACGGAGATGAAATCCGCAGGGAATCGTTGATCACTGATCTGCGTCAGCGTGTCCGTGATGTGAAGATGGGTCCCGATGGAAGGTTGTATCTGTTGACTGATGAAAATGATGGCCTGGTGCTGCGTATTGAAGCGGCAGGCAACTAGTTTCTTCTAACCAGGGTTTATCTGAAGCAGCTTTTGGATCGTGTCCTGCCGGTTTTTAGTATCCTGGACGAGGTTCTCTTTTGGTCACGTTCATTGCGGTTTGGAAATAGCTGATTCCAGCTCTCCTTTGCAGGAATTTAATGCATTTTTTTGCTGGACTGAGCCTAAGCTCCAGATTATCCTTCTGCCCAATTTTCACCGCTATAGCGCCAGCGCTCGTCATTCAGTATTTCCGTACAGGAACGAAGTACTGAATTTATCTGAAAGGACATTTTCTGACTATTCATGGCAAATACTCTTATCATCGGGGCGGGTGGCGTAGGCCAGGTCGTTGCTCATAAATGCGCTCAGCTTTCTGATATTTTTTCCAATATCACCCTGGCCAGCCGCACTGAATCCAGGTGCCAAAAAATAGCTGAGCAAATCAGGCTTACCCAGAAAAAATCCATATCCACTGCGCAAGTTGATGCCGACAAGGTCCTGGAACTCGTTGCCTTGATAAATAAAGTGCAGCCGTCACTTGTGATCAATGTTGCTCTGCCTTACCAGGATCTGACCATCATGGACGCCTGCCTGGAAACAGGGGTGGATTACCTGGATACCGCCAACTATGAACCCATCGACACAGCAAAATTTGAATATAGTTGGCAGTGGGCTTATCAGGAGAAATTTGCCCAGGCAGGCCTGACCGCCTTGCTGGGGAGTGGTTTTGATCCGGGGGCCACCAATGTGTTCACCGCTTACCTGGCAAAGCATTACTTCGATGAAATTCACACGCTGGACATCATCGATGTGAATGGAGGGGATCACGGTTATCCCTTCGCTACCAACTTCAATCCGGAAATCAATATTCGTGAAGTCACCGCAGAATGCCGGCATTGGGAAGACGGAGAATTTGTCACCACTGAGGCAATGTCACTAAGAAAGTCTTTTACCTGCCCGGAGGGAGTAGGCACCTACAATGTTTACCGGATGTACCATGAGGAACTGGAGTCCCTGACCAGGCATTATCCCACGCTGAAAAAAGCCCAGTTCTGGATGAGCTTTGGAGACAGTTATCTCAAGCACCTGGAGGTTCTGGGTAACGTTGGTATGACAGGCATTGAGCCGGTGGAATTTCAGGGTCAGCAGATTATACCGCTCCAGTTTCTCAAGACATTGTTACCTGATCCGTCAACCCTGGGTCCCAGGACCAAGGGCAAAACCTGCATAGGGTGCCTGGTGACAGGTATAAAGGATGGCGTAGAGAAGACGGTATATCTCTACAACATCAGTGATCACCAAACCTGTTATGAAGAAGTGCTATCGCAAGCTATTTCCTATACGACAGGTGTGCCGGCCATGATAGGTGCCAAGATGATCCTTGAAGGCAAGTGGCGACAACCCGGTGTCTGGAATATGGAACAGATGGATCCTGATCCCTTCATGGATGACATGAATGAATATGGTCTGCCCTGGCAGGTCATTGAAGCCCCTGAATTTACCCTGGCCTGATTTGATGACTCCCGCTAACCTGCCAGGCTCATCCAGCTTTCTTCGTTTCGACCCAAAGCGCGTCCCTTCGCCCTGTTATGTTGTGGATGAAGTGGCTCTGGAAAAAAATCTGCAAATACTGGCTGATTTTCAGTCACGTTCCGGTGCAAAGGTATTGTTGGCGCTTAAAGCTTTCGCCATGTTTTCTCTAGCCCCACTGGTCAGTCGTTATCTCGCTGGTACCTGCGCCAGTGGTTTGTCGGAGGCTCTCCTTGGCAGACTGGAATATAAAGGTGAGGTGCATGTGTATTCCGCCGCCTACAGAGCATCCGATCTCAGGGATATCATGGGTATTGCAGATCACGTGGTGTTTAATTCATTGAGTCAGTGGCAGCGATTCAAAACCTTGATCGACGAGGAAAGCCGGGCTCGTCCTGATCTGGACATTGGTCTGCGTATAAATCCTGAACATTCAGAAGGGGCCTTGCCTTTATATGATCCGTGTACGGCGGGTTCCCGGTTAGGCGTGCCGATTTCTCAAATTAAGGATGCGGACCTGTCCATGTTCAGCGGCTTGCATTTTCATACCCTTTGCCAGCAGGGATTTGAGCCCCTGGACAGAACACTGGCAAAAATAGAAAAGGACCTGGGCGACAAACTCTCACAATTTGACTGGATAAATTTCGGAGGAGGGCACCATCTCACTCATCCCGAATATGATCTTGAAGCACTCATTATTCGAATCAGGGACTTTACCGCGCGTTATGGTGTCGAGGTATTTCTAGAGCCGGGTGAAGGCATTGTAATGAACACTGGCGTGTTGGTCACCGAAGTGCTCGATACCATGGAAAACTATAGTGATATAGCTATAGTAGACTGCTCGGCCACATGCCATATGCCAGATATTCTTGAAATGCCTTACCGGGCCCATGTTTTTTATTCCGAGCATCCAGGGGTTCTGGAACACACTTATCGCATCGGGGGCTTGAGCTGTCTTGCCGGTGATGTCATGGGCGATTATAGTTTTGATAGTAAACTTCAGGTGGGTGACCGCCTGATGTTTGATGATATGAGTCATTACACCATGGTCAAAGCAACAACCTTTAACGGTATGCAGCTTCCAGCAATCGCTATATGGAATTCACAAACCAATGAAGTGAGAGTAGTGCGTGAATTTGGCTACGACGATTTCCGTAATCGCTTGTCCTGAATTCAGGATTCTATTCGTAATTTTTTACTCAGGAACAGGAAAGCGCTATGGATGAAATTGATCAGTTTGCTGCACCTGGCTATCCCGTCTTCCTGGGATCTGAATTTGAACATCCATCCCAGGAAGCTGCTTTTTTCCAGGTTGTCCCTATTCCTTATGAAGCTTCGGTTTCCTACGGTGGCGGTACGGCTTTGGGGCCTCGCGCGATTCTGGAAGCCAGTTGGCAACTGGAGCAATGGGATGGCAAAAGTGTGCCTGGTGAAGAGGGCATCTATACGCATCCCCCGGTGGATTGCGAAGGGGAAGCTGCCGAAATAATCGAACGGATAGCCAGCCTGGTACATGATATTGCAGTTCGGGAGCAGATCCCGGTAGGTATTGGCGGTGAGCATACAGTAACTTACGGCATGATCCGTGGTTTTCTGGAAGCCGGCATAGATGATTTCGGTGTTGTACAAATTGATGCCCATGCGGATTTGCGTGACAGCTATGAAGGCAATACCTACAGCCATGCATCTGTTATGAAGCGCATCATTGACGAAAATATCCCGCTGCTACAACTGGGTATCAGGGCGTATTGCCAGGAAGAAATGGAAACACGGAAAGTGCACGGGATTCATCATTTCGATGCTGATGTGCTGGTTCCAAACAATATCGGCAGTATAGACCTGCCGGATGACTTTCCGGAGAAAGTGTTTTTTAGCATTGATGTGGATGGGCTGGATCCTTCAGTGTTTCCGTCTACCGGCACACCAGTACCTGGTGGCCTTGGTTGGTACCAGACATTAAGCCTGTTTGAATCTGTTGCCCGACAGTCTCAGATTATCGGATTTGATATTACCGAATTTGCGCCCATCGAGGGCTTTCATGCCTATCAGTTTTCCGCTGCCACCCTGGCATACAAGATGATGGGTATTGTGCAAAGAAGTATTAGTTAAAAAAAGGGTCTCCCTCGTTAAGGGAAAGAGGAAGACCCTAAGCGAGTGCCTGAATTGCTCAGGCAGTGAGAGTCTTTTTCAAACTATTTTGTGTTTCAATTTCCAGGGCAACTTCCTGCCTGATATGGGTGCTCAGGAAATACAGAACAGCCATTACAACAGGCAGTAACACTGCTGCCAGAATCAACAAGGTGTTATGTACACCAACACTGTCCGCGCTGTAGCCAAGTAGCGGGCCAGTCACGATGAACAACCCTCTTGTGCCCAGACTCACCAGACTGTTAACCGTGGCGCGAAAATCACCATTTACGCGGCTGTTCAGTGCGTCGTAAAACACCACTGTGCTCAAGCCGCGGCTCACGATCAGGCCAAGTGCAAAAGCAATGCCCAGCCAGCCGCTGAACAATCCCATCCCGAACAAGCCGATAATGGGCAGGGTGGCCGAAAGCATGAGTATCTTTTCCCAGCCGAGAGCTTTTTCCACGTCATGGGCATAATGTGCAACGAGCCCACGTATCACACAGTGTGTTGCCCACAAGTAGCCAAACCAGGTCACAGGGATGCCCTGAAGTTCCCAGTATTTTTGTAACAGCCAGAAGGAATACAATCCGAGCAGGCCAAACACGATAATGGCGAAGCTGGTCCATAACACCATGGGCCTGAACAACATTGTGCTCAGCACTTTCTGGAAATTTTGAGTGTGACTTCCCAGTGATAACAGACGCGGTGCTTCTACCAGGCGCAGGGCAAAAGACAGGGATCTAAAGCCGCAGAAAAATTGCGCCCATAACACCCAGTCCAGGCCAAGCAAGGTTAGGAAGCTGGCAGCAATTCCTGATGCAGCCCCACCGTATCCTTCAATAGCGACAACGCGGGAAATATGTTTTCCCTGTGCAACATGGTTTTCACCTGCCTCTGCATTTAATGCGCTTTGTGAGTCGTACAGCAAAGCCAGGTCAGCGCCCGAAGACATGCTGATGCCAAGCCCCATCAATGCTTCATAAATCAGGAAGTCACCAAAACCATCTGCGGACAACAGCCACAAGTAGGCCAGGGCAATCAGCCCTTCACCAACAATAATGGTGTTTTTTCGGCCCCATAGATCCGCCAGGTAGCCGCTGGGAACTTCAAACACAGCCACGACGAGAGCAAACAACGCTTGAGTTTGCAGGATCTGCGCCATGCTCAGCCCGTAACGCTGCAGCAGCGGAACAAACACGGCAATAATGATCATGAAGCTCTGGAAAAAGAACATCCAATAGATCGTTTTAATATTGTTTCGCAGGGTCAATTCCATGACGACCTCCTTAATTTAAGTGAAATCAAAAAGGAGGACTGGGAAAACTTATGAAGGGCAGAAATGAAAAAAGCCTCCGGGGTCCAGTCCTCGGAGGCTTTTTGAATTCTTAACTATTTATTCGAAAATGTTAAATCAAAATACTCCAGGAACGCGCGTTGTACGCACCAGTACAAAATTCGCACACGCAAGCACATAGCCGACGATATGTTTCGGCATGACCTTGGTCGTGTTCTGCGATAGCAGGCTGAATTTTGTTTGAATCAGAGTATTCATTTTTAACACTAAATATTTTTTCTGCCGGTTCATTTCGACAGGGCGCGTATGGTGCTCCTGTTCAAAAATGAAGTCAACAGCAAGCAGGAAATTTACTACTATATTTTCAAAAATATTCGCGATACAGGATAAATTATGATTTATTAGTTGCTGCCTACCGGAAAATAAATAATAAAAATAATTATAAAAAAGACCCGAAACCATGAACCTGATTCTGACTGAGAGCCGCAAGCTTCGTTTTTTTACATTCACCATGCTTTATCTGGCCCAGGGTTTCCCCTTTGGCCTGGTTAATACAGCACTGCCTGCCTACCTGGCTGAAAGGGGAGAAGCGCCAGTTGCTATTGCTTCTTTTATAGCTATCGCCAATTTACCCTGGAGCTTCAAACTGCTGGCAGGTCCCTTTATGGATCGCTGGACCTACCTGGCCATGGGGCGAAGGCGTCCCTGGGTGATATTCGCTCAGTCCTGCATGGTTCTCACTGGATTTGGCTTTGCCTTTTTTCCTGGTGGGCTGGAGAACATAGCAGTGCTGTCAGCGCTTTGTTTCACCCTTAATGTGTTTGGTGCCAGCCAGGATGTGGCGGTTGATGGCATGGCTATCGATGTGTTGCCGATAGAGGAGCATGGCCGCGCGAATGCCTTCATGGCTTTTGGGCAGGTGGCGGGTATTTCCATCAGTACAGCAGTATCTGCTTTTGTTGTGATAAATTTTGGCATGCCGGGTATTGCAACATTGTTGTGTATTGCCTTTGGCCTGATCCTCAGCGTAGCTGTTCTGGTCCGCGAGCGACCAGGTGAAAAAATCCTGCCCTGGACATCCGGAGCAGCCTCTCAGCGTTCAATCGATATGAAACCTGACAGTTGGAAGGCTATTGTTCTGAACCTGGCACATGTAATGTTCATGCCGGCCAGTTTGTTTATCTTTGGCGCAGCATTTATTTTTCGTTTTGCTTATGGCGTCTGGATATCACTGGTGCCCATCGTGGTGGTTCAGGATCTGGGCTTTGAAAGTACCCAGTATTCCTCTTTTATTTCCGGTGTAGGTTTCATTGCAGCCATGGCTGGTTTGGCCCTGGGTCTGGTTATTGACCGTAAGGGTGTGAAATTTTTCTATGCATTGGTTCTTGGCTTGTATGGGATGTTGTGTGTTTTTATTGGCATGATGGAATCTTCCTGGGCGTCACCGCGCTTTCTTATCACGATAGGAATAATTCAGGCTTTTATTTACCAGGGTGGCTTTATCAGTTTCATCGCCAGTTGCATGAAATTATGCTGGCAAAAGGTTTCAGCTACCCAGTTTGCCATCTATATGGCAGGCGCCAATATTGGACTGTCCATGGGTGCAGGAAGCTATGCCGCTTTTGAATCTACACTATCCTCCAGCCAGATGTTCATCGCTCTTGGTCTAGTGTTCTTTCTTGGTGTGCTGCTGGTGTGGTTAACGGATTTTGGTACTCATGATCGTCGCGTGAAGCTGTTTGATGAGCCAGGCAAGACCAGGGATTTCGCACCTGCAGGTTAAGCAGGTCAAGGTAGTTAAAATAACCAGGAAACAGGCATAGTTGAGGGATAATAGCTTCCTTGTTAAAGAGACACCTGGATACGCAGATTGATATGACATCTGACAACTATTGGAATAAGTGAAAAAATAACCTGAAAATTAGTCTGGAAAGGAAGGGGGAGACTTTGGATATTATCAAGGGCACCAGTGCAGAAAACTCGCTATGGGTAAAAAACTGCTGGTACGTAGCGGCCTGGTGCAGTGAGATCGACGTGCACCAGATGCATGCCATTACGATCATCAATAAACCCGTTCTTATATATAGAAAGGAGAACGGTAAGCTCACCGCTCTGGCAGACCAGTGTTGTCATCGCCATATGCCGCTCTCAGAAGGCAGATTGGAAGGCGATGATGTGCGCTGCATGTATCACGGTCTTAAATTCAATTCCTCTGGTCGCTGCATCGAAGTCCCCACCATGCAGTTATCAGGAGAAGATGTACCTGGCACCTTTCAGATACCTACTTATCCAGTAATAGAAAGGCATGACTGGGTCTGGGTGTGGATGGGGGACCCAAAACTGGCAGATGAGGCGCTGATCCCGGCAACTACAGGTCCCGATGACCCTAACTGGTTCATGCATAAAGGTCACCTTGATTACGACGCCAATTACTTGCTGATCAATGACAATCTTACTGATCTGGGGCACATTGCCTACGTGCATCAAAATTCATTTGCCGGCGGCAACAGTAGTGCTTATATTCACCAACCCCGTGTGCAAAAAATAGCGCGGGGTATCCGAATTACCCGCTGGAATACCAATGCACCGAAACGCGGCTATCAAAAGGAAGGCGATAAATTTGACCAGTACATGACCTACGATTTTGAAGTACCTGGAGTATTGATGATGTACACTGCCATGTATCCGGCCGGAAGCGCCGAGGCATGTGAATTTGGACCGGCAGATGAAAATCTGGAAGCGGATACTGCCAGTTTCACATCACAGGCAGTCACTCCAATGACAGATGGCTGCTCGCGTTATTTTTTCAGCTGGGGACCACGAATGTCTGAGCACAAGGAAAATCCCCGGATCGTGGAAGGGATGTGGGCCCTGGCCAACAAAGCTTTTGGTGAAGACAAGGTAACGATAGAAGCACAACAAAAAAATATTCACTTGCAGACAGGTGCACCGATGGTAAGTATTACAGATGATCGGGGGCCATTGATGTTCAGGAAAGTGATTGAAAGAATGTTAGCTGAGGAAGTCTGATGCAGAATTTACAAAAATCTATCTACAGAATGGCAACCAGTTTGGTTGTTGCGTTAATTTCCTTGCCGATACTGGCAGCTGATGCATCTTTAACCGTCCCGCGGGATTTGAATGGGCGTGTCATTATCAGTGGGGAACCAGGCGATTTAGTCGGTATCTGGGTACCTGTCTATTTTCGAGAGGGACTTGGTCCTTCCTTCAATTTTGATCAGGTGCAAATGAAACCCTGGGCGCAAGGTCTCTACGATGAGCGCCAGACCCATGACCTGGAACCCCATGCCCGGTGCAAGGCGTCTGGCGCAGTACGGCAGTTGCTAACCCCTTACGGGGTGGAAATTGTGGATATTCCCGAACTGCAGCGCATGTACATCTTTGATATCGGCGGTCCCCATACCTGGCGGGAAATTTATATGGACGGGCGCTCCCATCCGACCGATTTTGAACACAACAACTACGGCCATTCCATTGGCTGGTGGGAGGACGATACGCTGGTCATTGATTCTGTAGGTTATAACACTGAATTCTGGTTTGAGCGCCGTGGCCTGCCGCATACCGAATCCGCCCATGTCATTGAGTACTATACGCGCACTTCCAAAGACGCCATGGAATATCGCTTTGTACTGGAGGATTCCATGGCCTATGAGAACAGGGTTGAAGGGTCAGTTAACCTGCGCTGGAGCGGTGACGAAGAATTGTTTGAATATGTGTGCCAACAGTCCAACTACGCCCCTGATCTGATGGTAAACCAGGAAGGACAGGCCATAGGCCGTACCAGCCCTATTGTTCCCTAGACCGCAGTTCTCTACTTGCCCTATATACTTATTATTTTTGGGGTTATTATCCCTGGTCGGTGGATTACGATTTTCCCGTTTTTTGCACAAATGAAGTTAAAATTACCCGTAAATAATAGGTAATATATGCAGTTACTGTATTTCAGGCTCGCTCAGGAATTAGCGATGTCTTTGACGCAAATCAAGAGATCACATAAATTCAAGTTAATTTGTTGGTTAAAGTAAAGGGGAAGAAAGTGAATACCAGATTATTCGGATTGGCCACGATTGTCGCAATGCTTGCATTGGTACCGGTTCAGCAAAGCTTTGCACAGATAGATGATCCACAAGTTGCTGAGTATCGGGCGATGATTGACCAGTATTGCGTGTTATGCCACAACCCTGACGGGCTGGCTCAGGCAACCGGTTTGTTTTTCAACGAGGTGGATATTGCCACCTTGTCAGATCACCCTGAAATGACTGAAACCATCATCCGCAAGCTCGGTGCCGGGTTAATGCCACCTTACCCATTTCCACGTCCGGATTCAGAGACGATGAACGGATTGATTAGCTGGCTGGAAGATGGAATTGATAGTAAAGCTGACACCTATCTTCCTCCTCCCGGGCTGCATCGTCTGAATCGCACCGAATACACCAATGCCATTCGGGATATTCTGGCACTTAACGTCGACGCGGCAAAATTTCTACCGCCTGATGACTCCAGCCATGGCTTTGACAACATGGCAGGAACTCTGACATCGTCGCCAGCGCTTATGGAAGCCTACCTGTCCGCAGCCGGAAAAATCAGTCGTCTGGCAATCGGTACTGAAACAGCGCCCACGCTGGCAGTATTCGATGTCCCGGTAGACACTTCCCAGAACGAACATATTGAAGGGCTTCCGTTTGGTACACGCGGTGGTATGTTAATTGAGCATGAATTTCCTGCAGACGGAGAATTTGTTTTCACAGTTAAGGGTATGACCGGTTATTTCACCAGGGTACTGGGAAATGTAAGGGGTGAAAAACTCGAGATCACCATCGATGGTGAGCGTGTCTACCTCTACGACTGGGATGAAGAGATTGGCAATCAGGAAGGCAACGGGGGTCGTACGCCACCGATTTCAATCAAGGCGGGTTTTCACAAGGTTGGTGTGACATTCATAGCTACCAGCGACCTGCCTGACATTGGATTAAATAAATCTTTTGTCCGCACCATGAACTCACCCGGCTCAATCTCAGGGTATACGTTTTACCCACACGTTGGTCAGGTTTTCATCGAAGGACCCTATAACGGTCTCCCTGCTACTGACACCCAGAGTCGTAAAAAGGTATTTGAGTGCTATCCACAAAGTAGCAGCGAGGAAGCCAGTTGCGCGAACAGAATTATTTCGACCCTGGTCAGTAAAGCGTTCCGTCGTCCTGCTACAGAAGCTGATATTGAGGTTATGATGGATTTCTATATGGCAGGCCGTGAAGAAGGCGCCAGTTTTGATTACGGCATCGAATCGGCCTTGCAACGCATTCTGGCAGATCCTGAGTTTATCTATCGTTCTGAGATTGAACCTGGAGACGTTCCTGAGGGGTCCCCTTACCTGCTAAGTGATCTTGAACTGGCTTCACGCCTGTCCTTTTTCCTCTGGAGCAGTATTCCTGATGCGGAGCTGGTTGAAGTGGCAACACAGGGTCGTCTGCATGAACCACAAGTGCTGCAGCAACAAGTCCAGCGCATGTTTGCAGATCCGCGTTCAGAGGCATTTATAGAAAACTTTACCGGGCAATGGTTGAATGTTCGCGGCATGGCAGCCAGTGAGCCTGTAGTGGAAATGTTCCCGGATTTTGACAGCACACTTCGTGATGCTTACCGTCGCGAAATCGAATTATTCTTTGGCAGTATTATCCAGGAGGACCGAAGTATTCTGGACCTGCTGACTGCCGACTACACTTTCGTCAATGAGCGCCTCGCCAGACATTATGGTATTCCAGACGTATACGGTTCGCAGTTCCGCCGTGTAGAGCTGGATGATCCGGAACTTGAAGTCAGGCATGGTCTGTTGGGTAAAGGTGCCCTGTTAACCATTACTTCCGAAGCAGCGCGCACATCGCCTGTTAAACGAGGCAAGTGGTATCTGGAAACCTTCATGGGTGTGAGCCCGCCTGATCCACCCCCGGGTGTTGAGACTGACCTGACTCCCAAGGAAGGCGCACCACCGCAAACCTTGAGAGCGCGACTTGAAGCTCACCGTAGCAATCCGGTATGTGCCTCTTGTCATACAATCTTTGAACCAATGGGTATGGCGCTTGAAAACTTCGATGCTGTCGGCAAATGGCGTACCATTGATAATGGCAACCCGGTTGATCCTACCGGTTTTGCACCAGACGGCACACGCCTGGAAGGTATTAATGACCTAAGAGCAATGACACTGCGATATGGCGATCAGTTTGCTGTTGTTGTAACGGAAAAATTAATGACCTATGCTCTGGGCAGAGGTGTGGAAATCGAGGATATGCCGCTGGTGAGAACCATTACCCGCGGCGCGGCCGAAGATGATTATCGATTCTCATCACTGGTCATGGGTGTAATTCAGAGCCAGGCTTTCACCATGAATATGAAAACCGCTAGCCTCTAAGGTCTCAAGGCCTTAGCTACGAGTCAGGAGAGAGGAGTAAAGAAATGATTATTACTAAAAAGCATGTTTCACGACGCACTTTGTTGAGGGGCACCGGTACGGCGCTCGCACTTCCATTGCTTGATGCAATGATTCCTGCGTCAACAGCACTCGCACAGACCGCCGCGGTTCCACCACCTCGATTTTTTGGTGCTTTTGTCCCGCATGGTGCGGCTCCGGGTTACTGGGTGCCAGAACAGGAAGGGGCGCTACCTGCAGAGTTGCCGTTCATCTGGAAACCGCTGGAGCCTTATCGTGACAGCTTGAATATCCTGACGGGATTGCATTCCACATCAGCAGAGCCCCCTCCGGGTGAAACTGGTGCTGACCACTGGGTTGCTGCAGCTTTTTTGTGTGCAGATAAGCCGAGGAAAACCGCTGGCGCCGATGTCTATGCCGGTCAAACCATCGACCAGATCATTGCCAATGAAATTGGCCGGGAATCACTCCTGCCTTCAATGGAAATCTCTCTGGAAGATCCAGGTTCCGGGTCCAGTAACTGTGGCGAAGGTTATAGTTGTGTATACACCAACACCATCTCCTGGTCATCGCCCACGACTCCCTTGCCGATGGAGTTGAATCCTCAGGTTGTCTTTGAACGTATGTTCGGCAGTGGTAGCTCCCCTGAGCAGCGTATTGCACGCCGTGAGCGCAACAAGAGCATCCTGGACTCGATTACTGGCAAGATCACTGATCTGCGCAAAGAAATCAGTGTACCTGACCGTTCACGCCTGGATAGCTTTACCGAGAATGTGCGGGAAATTGAGCGTAGACTGGAGATCGCTTCCAGTGTTACCACTGCTGCGCCAGAAGATTTTGATGTACCCCCGGGCATCCCACAGTCCTTTGATGAGCATGCCAAGCTGATGTTCGACCTGCAGGCACTTGCATGGCAAGCTGATATTACCCGTGTCGGCACTATGCTTTTTGCCCGTGATCTTACAGGTCGAGTTTATCCGGAAAGTGAAGCGCCTACTCTTGGCTTCCATGGTGGCTCCCACCACGGTGAAGATCCAGGAAGAATCAATGAGTTCTCCAAGATAAACCAATACCACGTCAAAATGTTGGCTTATTTTGTCGATAAGCTTTCCAAAACTGAAGATGGCGATGGTTCTCTTCTCGACCATTCCCTGCTTCTTTTTGGCAGCAATATGGGCAATCCAAACCAGCATCTGCATTACGATGTGCCACATATCCTTCTTGGTGGAAATAACGGCAAAATGCAAGGTGGCCGTCATCTGGCCTATCCGACGAAGACCGTGCCAACGGGGAATTTACTGTTAAGTCTGCTTGATCAGTATGATATTCACCGCGAGAGTTTCGGTGATAGTACCGGACGGCTGGAAAACCTTTAATAATTTGCAGAGGCGACTATCGTAGGAAAACGCTATGTTGAGTATAAGAACTTTTGCACTGACGTTGACCTTGCTGGTCACCAATTTCGTATTTGCGCAATCTGAAGTAGCTGATGCCGCTATGCAGCGTGATAATGCTGCTGTAAGTGAACTGCTGCAAAATGGCGCCGATGTAAATGGTATCCAGGCAGATGGTGCAACAGCTTTACATTGGGCGGCATACCACAGCGATACTGCTTTGGCACGTGAATTGCTGGCTGCGGGTGCTAATTCGTCCATTGCAAACCGGAATGGCTCTACTCCAATGTGGCTGGCTGCTAACCAGGGTGATGCAGAGATGATGGAAGTGCTGATTGAAGGTGGTGCTGATGCCAATGAAGAACTCCCATTGGGTCGCAGACCATTGATGCTGGCAGCACGCTCTGGCAATACAGAAGCAGTAAAATTGTTGCTGGATAATGGTGCAGATCCTAATGCCAGTGAAAATGAACGTGGTACTTCTGCGTTAATGCAGGCCGCTGATCAGGGTCATGCCGATGTTATTACCATGCTGATTGAGTATGGTGCTGATATAGCTGCCAGATCCAGACCGGTAATGCGTGATGGTCGTACAGCGGCTCTGGGTAAATCGGGTGATCCACGGGAATCAGTCAGGCGGCAGGTTCTCGCTATTCTCTGTGAACAGGAGTCTCCGGATCTTGACACTTTGAATGCACTGACTCGCAGTGGGGCCGATGAAGCTGGTCCAGATACAAATCAGCAAAGTGCTTTTAGTGAAAGAAATGTCTGTGGTTGCCAACAAAACTCCATTGGCATTTGCGAAGATAGCGCAAGAGCTGCAAATAATAGAAGAAATACTGAAGAAAGGGAGCCTGATGGTGGCGAATTGACACCCTTGGTGTATGCGGCCCGTTCCGGTGATATTGAGTCAGCCAGAGTCTTGTTGGAAGCTGGTGCCGACGTCAACCAGCTTACTCGCTATGGCTGGAGTCCTCTATTGGCGGCGACCCAGAATCGTAACTACCAGATGGGGAAATTTCTTCTTGAGCAAGGCGCAAACGTTAACATTCCAAATCAGGGTGGTTGGACCAATTTATACCTCGCCACAGACAATCGTAACGTTGAAGGGGGTGACTATCCCACCCGTGAGCCAGACATGGATCATCTGGATTACATCACGCTCTTGCTGGAAGCAGGTGCCGATGTTAATGCCCGCCTGATTGAAAGTACCGAGACGCGTACAGTGTTTACCAACCAGTGGTTGGATGAGAATGGGGCAACAGCCTTTCTCAGGGCTTCCCAGTCCGGTGATGTTCCACTGATGAGGTTGTTATTGGAAAATGGTGCTGATCCCCATATCAATACAGTATTGGGTGTGACTCCGTTGGCTGCTGCTGCGGGAATCGGTTGGGTTGAAGGTGTTACCAGTGAATGGTCCACTGCCCAGACCATTGAGGCTGTGAAATTACTTCTTGAACTTGGCATTGATCCCAATTACCAGGCTGATACCGGACGTACAGCCCTGCATGGTGCTGGCCATAAGGGCTCTACAGAAGTTGCGAGAATGCTGGTGGAGGCAGGGGGTCGACTGGATATTCGCGATTTTGGCAACACTGATAACAGGGGCAGCGCTGAATTGGCTGCACACACCTGGCTGCCAATCGATTATGCCGATGGTCTGGTCCGTGTTGGTGTACAGTCCGCCATTGCGCATCCTGAAACAGCAGAATTAATGCGTTCCCTCATGGTTGAGCAGGGGCTTGATGCGCCGCCAGAAGGAAGAACTCTGGATTCGATTTGTATCGTTGAGGTATGTTCACCGGAATATAATCCGATTGACTACTACTGATTTAAGTACCTTACAAATAAAAAAAACCCGGTACTAACCGGGTTTTTTTGGCATTAAAGCAATTTAATTATTCAGAAACACGAGAAAAAGAATTTTAGGAAGACGAACTATGCTAGCTATACGTGACTTTATAACAGTTTCATTTTTACTGATCCTGGTAATCTCAAATACCGTGGTTGCACAATCTGAAGTGGCAGATGCTGCGATGCGAAATGATATGGAAGCTTTAAACCTTCTGTTGGAATCGGGTAGCGAAGTAAATGCCATCCAGTCCGATGGTGCTACGGCACTGCACTGGGCTGCCTATAATGGTAATACAGATTTGACGGAGTTGTTGCTTGAAGCTGGCGCTGATCCTTCAATTAAAAATCGTAATGGCTCGACGCCGCTGTGGCTGGCAGCCAATCATGGTGATGCGGCAGTGATTGAAATCTTGCTTGCAGGTGGTGCTGATGCTAATGAGGAACTGCCATTAGGCCGCCGACCACTCATGCTTGCTGCTCGTTCAGGAGTGGTAGATGCAGTTGAAATATTATTGAAAGCAGGCGCTGATCCGAATGCAGCTGAGAATGAACGCGGCACTACAGCACTCATGCAGGCTGCTGACCAGGGCCATGCTGACGTGATGGAGGTACTGATTGCCTATGGAGCTGAAGTGTCCACCACATCTGCACCAGTCATGCGCGATGGGCGCACGGCAGCACTTGGTAATTCCGATGACCCCAGAATTAATGTCAGGCGCCAGACCATTGTGTCTATTTGTGAGCAGCCAACTCCTGACCTGGATTTATTAAGAAAACTGACCCTGGCAGGAAGCCTTGAGTCAGATAGCCATGATGAAGCTTTGGCGGGGCTTGTCAACTCAGGCGTTGAACTGACAACTGAAGCTATGTGTAGCATATTCGTACGTCGTGGCCTTGGCTTTGCATCTGTAGCTGGCGGGGGCGGTGGTGGCTTTGGCGGTGGCGGGCGTGCTGAGCGTGAACCGGATGGAGGCGAATTAACATCACTGGTGTATGCGGCCCGCTCCGGTGTGATAGAAGCAGCACGCGTGCTGCTTGAATCCGGTGCGGATGTTAACCAGACTACCCGCTATGGCTGGACCCCTCTGCTGGCAGCAACACAGAATCGTAATTATCAGATGGGTAAATTCCTGATTGAAAATGGTGCCGACGTCAATATAGCCAACAAGGGTGGCTGGACCAATCTGTATCTGGCTACAGACAATCGCAATGTTGAGGGTGGCGACTATCCTACTCGTGAACCTGATATGGACCATCTTGACTACATCAAGTTTTTGCTTGATTCAGGGGCTGAACCCAATTCCCGGTTGACTGAGAGTACCGAGACCCGCACCGTCTTTACCAACCAGTGGCTGGATGAAAATGGGGCTACAGCCTTCCTGAGAGCTTCCCAGTCAGGCGATGTTCCCTTGATGCAAATGCTGCTGGAATATGGAGCAGATCCTCATATTTATACTGAACTGGGTGTGACGCCATTGGCAGTTGCTGCTGGGATTGGTTGGGTTGAGGGGGTTACCAGTGAATGGACTACTGCACAGACTGTTGAGGCTGTAAAATTACTTCTTGAGTTAGGCCTTGATCCCAATTACCAGGCCGACACTGGTCGTATCGCCCTGCATGGCGCAGGCCATAAAGGAGCTACAGAAGTAGCAAGAATCCTGATTGAAGCAGGTGGCCGACTGGATATTCGGGACTTCGGAAATACGGACAACAGGGGTAGTGCCGAATTGGCTTCCCACACCTGGTTACCCATTGATTATGCGGATGGCCTTGTGCGTGTAGGTGTACAGTCCGCTATTCCTCATCCTGAAACTGCAGCGCTTATGCGTCAGTATATGATTGAGCAGGGCCTGGATGCCCCTCCTGAAGGGCGTACTTTGGAATCGATTTGTATTGTGGAAGTATGTTCGGCAGATTATGACCCTCTGGAATATAATTAACCAGGGAAGCTAATTGAAAAAAGCCCGGATTATTCCGGGCTTTTTTATTGTCGTCTGTAAAGTGAATCCAGTTTGGTGCGCTATATCAGGCTGGGGGAAATCCTTAGTGAATACTTCATCACACTCCCATTATCCGCTAGCTTGGTTTAGACTGTGCGAAGTATTAAATTTTCACTTAAGAGCAGAAAAAAACAATAATTTGCGCTTGAATAACTGCTAAACCACCAGAATCATATACCCCTCTATCTTATGATTTTCTTTTATCAAGTGATAGCAAGGTTGGTAGTAACTGGCTGGAAATACTCAAATTTTGATACATTGTTAACAGTAAGAGTCATGGCTCAGAGGATAAGATGCCAGAGTAATGAAGTGACTGGATTAATGGTAATGGAGACACCTTCCAGTAGTGGCATTTCGGTCATACTTGTCAGCTCAAGGCAATTGTGGCGCTAAATGAATCTTGATTATCAAGTTAATCAAGGCTTGGTAACTGAGCAATCTAAGATGACTGAATATTATGACGCGCAGACACATAAAAACCTGGTTTTTATTGTCGATGACCAGGCAACCAGCCGCATAATAATGGAAAATATTGCAATAACCATTGATGACAATATAGAGGTAAAAACCTTTGATAATGCCGCCGCCGCACTTCTGGCAGCTGAGTCAACCAACCCGGATTTGATACTCACAGATTACAAGATGCCCCATATGGATGGCGTTGAATATATTGAAAGAGTACGCAACTATTCCAGCACTAAAGATGTTCCGATAGTTATTATCACGGCCCTTGATGACAGGGATGCTCTCTACAAAGCCCTTGAAGCCGGGGCTACAGATTTTCTTGTTAAACCAGTCGATGTTCACGAATGCCAGGTGCGGTGTCGTAATTTGCTGACCTTGCAAAGGCAAAAAATCATTATCAGGAACCATGCTAATTCCCTGGAATACGAAGTAAAGGAAGCAACCAAACAAGTTCAGTTTCGTGAACTTGAAACACTGACCAGATTGGCCAGGGCAGGCGAATACAAGGGCAAGATAACCGGACGTAATATGATCCGCATGGGAAAGTTTACCAATGTGATTGCTGAAAAGATCGGTTTGGACCAGGAGCATAGAGAAATACTGCAAGTATCCTCTACCATGCATGACATAGGTAAAATTGGCATACCAGATAATATTTTGCTTAAGGAAGGTCCGCTTGGGGATGAAGAATTTGCCATTATGAAACGACACCCCCAAATTGGTTATGAAATATTAAAAGAAAGTCCATCCCCTTATTTACAAATGGGTGCCATCATAGCACTACACCATCACGAAAAGTTTGATGGCTCTGGTTATCCCGGGGGCCTGAAAGGGGAAGAAATATCCATTGAAGCCCGCATTGCCACAGTTGCAGATGTTTTTGATGCGCTAATTACAAAACGGCCCTATAAAGAAGCGTGGTCTTTTAAATTGGCATTTGAATATATTGAAAATCAAAAAGGCAAACAGTTTGATCCGGATTGTGTAGATGCTTTTTGTGATCAGAAAGACTTAATAATGAAGATACTAGAGGAAAAAATAGATCTCAGGAAACTATTTGATTACCAGGAAACATAGTTATTAATGCAGGGCTCTGACAACCGTTTATCCAGAAAACAATATTCCACTGATCGCGAACAAGCATTGGTGCGATTAATTAACTGTATAGTTGTCGTAATTTACACCGCGTTTTGTTATTTAAATCAGCTGTTAAGTCAGACAGTTGTTCTTATTTATATCGTTGCAATTCCTTTCTATCTCGCTTTACTTTTCTGGAGTATAAAAAGCCCGGAAGGGAATAAGCCGCGCCGTATTATTGGCATGTTGGCCGATCTGGGGACAACTACAGCTGCAATGAGTATTTCTGGTGAAGCTGCCAGCCCTTTATTTCTAATTTATCTTTGGACAACTTTTGGTAACGGCTTTCGGTACGGAAAGGATTATTTATACCTCAGCATGTGCTTAAGCCTTTTGGGCTATTCGGTGGTATTGATTGTAAGTCCATATTGGGGAGATCATTTGTATCTTGGCGCCGGGTTGATGTTGACCTTGTCGGTTTTGCCAATATATATCGCCGCGCTACTTAAGAGGATTCAGGCTGCTACTGAAGATGCCCAGAAGGCTAACCTGGCGAAGAGTCAATTTCTTGCCAATATGAGCCAGGAAATACGTACGCCATTAAATGGCGTTTTGGGTATGAGCGACATGCTCAGTTCAACGAAATTGAGCAGTGAGCAAAAAGAATATGCCAATACCATACAGTCTTCGGCAAGAATGCTGCTTGCTCTAATAGAAAATATACTCGATTTTTCCAAGATTGAAGCAGGCAAAACCGAATTAGAAGACGTTGACTTCGATCTGCATGAAGTCATTCAATCCATCGTTGCAATGCTGTTCCCGCAAGCAGAAAAAAAAGGCGTCTCCTGCAAATTACATATAGCCGCCGATGTTCCCTATCATTTGAAAGGCGATTCTATTCACTTAACCCAGGTCCTGATTAATCTGCTTGGCAATGCAACCAAATTTACTGAAAAGGGCGCAATTGAATTAAATATTTATTCTTTGAGTTCAGGCAATAACCAGGTGCGACTCCGGTTTGAGGTTATAGATACCGGAATTGGGATGACCGCAAATGAGCAGGATTCGATCTTTGAACATTTTGCCCAGGCTGATCAGTCAATTAGCAGGAGGTTTGGAGGTACAGGTCTGGGGACTACCATATCAAAGAAACTGGTAGAGCTTATGGGTGGCAATATGGGAGTGATAAACGAGCCGGATGTAGGCAGTAAATTCTGGTTTGAACTCGATTATATCTACTCAAGGTTCGACGTTTCTGCCAGTGCTGTTGAAACCGGGCTTCCTGATGAAGATGATCCTATTGTTTCCAACGAGGCGACGGTGTTGCTTATTGGTACATCAGGGGATCATCGCTCATCACTAGTTCAGCACCTGGAAAGCTGGGGCTTCGAATGGGATCACGTTGAAAATGTTGATGATGCCTTTATCCTGCTACAGATTGCGATCGATGAAAAAAAACCATATGACGTCGCCTTGATAGATCACAAGTATCTTGGCAGTGAAGAAAATGTTGATGCTCTTGCAGCAAAGATATCTACCGACCCATTAACCAAACAAACCAACTTGATATTGATAAGTCATAAGGAACTGGATCAGGAAAGACAACTATCCTTATTATCCGCAGGATATTTCTGTATTCTGAAAGCTCCTGTAGAAAAGCGCTTTCTTTTCAATGCCTTGCATGCGACAAGCATGGCGCAGCAAAAGGATAGCAAAATCACCAGGTTGGTGAATTTCAAATCCGGTGAGAATGCCACCGAAAAACCGCGCATTTTGATTGGAGAGGACAATGCAACCAATCAGAAGGTAATTCGAACAATTCTTGAATATGCTGGTTACAGTGTGGATATTTATGAAAATGGAAATGAAATACTGGACGCTGTGGAAGAAAATAGTTATGAATTGATTATTCTGGATATGCATATGCCAGAAATAAACGGTATTGAAACCGCCAAAGCGCTTCGCTTCATTCAAACAGGTAAAGACAGGCGTCCAATCATTATGCTTACAGCGGATGCAACTGAAACTGCTTTAAAGGCATGCCAGGAAGCTGAAGTCGATGTGTTTCTGACCAAGCCGGTAGAATCTGAAAAATTGCTGGCAGCCATTGCTAAATTATCAGCAAGGCAATTAACATTTATAGATTTTGAATCTACTGAGAATGCACAGATCCTGGATCAGGAAAGTTTGGACAAACTTTCATCTCTTAGTAAAACGCGGGACTTTATGCCTGAACTGATAACTGGATTTATCGCTGAGACTAAACAGCTTGCGGAAGAAATGGGCTACGAATTAGACCAAGGCAACTACAATGAAATTGAAGAACTTGCTCATGCAATCAAGGGAAGTGCGCAAAATGTTGGAGCAGTTTCGCTTGGGCTGCGTGCTACGGCCATGGTAGAACAAAGCCAAACTAGAGACATGAGTATTCTTGCAGAATTATATTCAGAACTAAAACAGGAATTTGAGGAAACTATAATTGCTTTAAATAAATATCTTGAAAATCGTGATTCTTCATCACTTTAATTTAAAGAAGGATCTCTGGCTTCAGGCAATATCTTTTTTCAGTTCCTGATTGGTATTTTCGCAATGTGAAATTTTCTTGTCCTGAGCCCTGACCAATCTTTTCATCATGCGCAAATCTTTTTCTGTCAGTTTCATGGCAGCTTGGACCCAGATTTTGCATACATCCAGCAGTTCATCGTAATCAACAGGTTCGGCTTTTGCTATTACGCTTTGCATTGCCATACGACCATTTCTGTGTTTTTCACATTCATTGATCTTGTTATACAGCGCCGTTCTTCCTTCGCCAACTTCGGCGAGAACATCAATTATTCCCAATTCAAACATTTCCTCAGCGGAATAGACTCCACCATTGAGTAGCATTTCTTCTGCTTTGGAAGGGTTCACTCTACGTCTTAACAGATGATAACCACCCATACCTGGAAACAGGTTAAATAAGATTTCAGGGAAGCCCATTTGGGCGTTTTTTTCTGCAACAACAATGCTGCTGCTTAACGCAACTTCACAACCGCCGCCTAATGCATCGCCACTGACCAGAGACATGGTTGTAATCGGCAAACTGAAATTGGTCATAATTGGATAGATACCATCGATGCAGGATTTGCCGTATCTATACATGCCTTCTTCATCCTTGTTACTGATGTAAATAAGAAATTTTGCCAAATCACCACCAAAATTAAATATGCCAGGTGTAAGAGAATCCATCACATGATAATTAATAGTTACCAGCGAACCTTGATAGGGCAGTTTACCTTTATAGAAATCGAGCATTGTCTGCAGATGTTCAACTTCAGCAATGAGTTCAGCGTTAAAGCATGGTCTGGGGTGGGGTTTTAAATACATCCAGACAATCCCTAATTCGGGCTCTATTTCAATACTGATCTGATTGAAATTTTCCAGGGATATATTTTTACTGTAGGTAACATTGCTCATGATATTTCACCCTAAAAGGGGCTTCTTTATTATTGATATTATTATGAAATCAGGTCAATGACTTGGTCGGGCTAGACAGCCTAACAGGACATGGACAGAAAATTAAATCCCCCAGAGTGGTTTTTTATGCATCTAAACCTGAAAACCTTGGATAATTCCCCAGGTTTCACACTTTTGCACGTTTTTATGGCTATCTGCAATGGTAGTTAGGTCATAAAGAGACCAAGGCAGGTCAGTGTGGTTTCTATAAAGCTATTTCTTTTTGCTTTTGTTTTTTCCAGGTTTGCCTTTGGATGGTGCAGTATCGGCTTTCTGATTGGCACGGCTTTTTTGCTGATAGTGTGGACTGTACTCCAGACCGTACGGTGTAGGTTTTTTGAGGGTGGCCTTTTCATCGAAAAAAGCTTTGCTATTGGCTTGTCTCTCTGCGGCTTCCTGCTCTGTGCCATCGCGAAAAGTGACTTCCTCACGTGGGACAAAAAATACCTGTCCGATAGGGAGACTGTGCGACGCTGAAATGGTCTCGCCATCTGATAGCACGTAGCGGAATTCGGATTCATGGACATGCCAGTCGGTTTCCACCCGAATAGTCAAAACAGGTGCGACGGGACGCTGGATACTGTTGATGACTGATGTATAGACAGTATCCCAACCAGAGGGAGTCTGAAAGTTATAGGCGCCGCGCAGGGTTACCGATCCGGTCGGTGTGCCCAGGTCATCAGGAATAATGAACATTCGCGCAATGGTCAGGGCTGTTTCCTTGAAGCCGGGTGTTTCCGGGACAAATAGCTGGACGTCCTCCCTGCGTAGGCCAATGCTACCCACTGCGAGCTGATAGGTGATGGTAAAAATCTGTTCCCATTTGGTCCCGGTAGGATTGGCGGCATAACTGAAAAGATAGAGTCCTTCACCTTCATAGCCAATTGAAAACTGCTCATTCTTTTCCAATGGAGGATAAACAAGTGCGCCCAGTGCACTACCGGCTTCAAGCACAGGACACAAGCGTGCATGTTGGGGCAGCATAGGGCGTTGGGCTTCTTTTTTCGGTCGTAAGCCTACGCCTGGGCGGCGGGGGTTGGGGAAAATTGCAACTTCCATCCGGGCAGTATATCGAAACAGGTCTCAGCAGCAAGTGAAGTAATCAGAAAACGCTTTTCTACATTTGTTTGTATTGGTGAGAATTTCTAACTGGTATCTGGCACAATTATGTTTCTGCTTGTCAGAGACCGGCCAGACTGGTTTTTAATATGCGTAATATGCCAATCGACGGAATTTTCAGTAACACTAATGCTTAACAAGAAACTCACGCCTGGCCTGATGATATTGTCAGGGCTAATCCTGTCCACCAGTATTTTTGCCCAAGGCAAAGAAGTCGCTGTAGGGAATTTCAACCTGGTAAATGGTGAGCTGTGCTTTCCCATGCGACGGGCAGTGGATAGCGAAGATTTTGAGATCTGCATGGTTTTTGATCAAAGTTCTGACAAGTTGCAATTCATTCTCTCGAGTTTTTCACCGGCAGAGCATGATCTGGCAAATATCCCTTATTTTGATCTTGCTGAAGGCCTGGTCATTCCCCTGGTCAGGATGAGTAATGGAAAAGATTTTGCCGATGTTGAAATGGATGTGTCTCTGGATACATCCATCAATGAATACAGCTTTAGTGTGAAAACAGCCCGGCGACTTCGCTTTGACCTTGACCATTCTGTTGCCCGGATCTGGAATGTAGCCTTGTTGGAAAGTATTCGGGGTGACCTGGCTCGCCCCACTGTGCATGCCCGTAATCTTTTTCATACCTCAATAGCCATGTATGACGCCTGGGCAGCAATCGATTCCGGTCCAGCCAGTAACTATCTGCTGGGACAGAGTCTGAATGGTTTCACTTGTGGGTTTAGCGGTTTTAGTAATGCTCAAAGTGAGGAGCAAGGGCAGCGTGAAGCTCTCAGCTATGCGGCCTATAGACTGCTCAAACATCGCTTTTCTTCTGCCCCGGATGCCAAAAGCGCATTACGCATGTATGAGGACCTGATGTTATTGCTGGGGCTGGACACTGATTTTGATTCGGAAGATTACAGTCAGGGCTCGGCCGCAGCACTTGGTAACCACATTGCACAATGTGTCATTGCCTACGGTTTGACGGATGGCGCCAATGAAGCCGCTAATTATGCAGCCATAAATTATGTGCCTCTTAATGATTCGCTGTTTCCGGAGCAATCGGGAAACACCACCATGGAAGATCCTGATCGCTGGCAACCTTTATCATTTGAAGTGTTTCAGGATCAAAGTGGCAATGTATTTACAGAATCCACACCGGAATTTGTTAGTCCGGAGTGGGGAGCGGTATTGCCTTTTGCTCTGGATGAATCCGATCTGACCGTTTATCAGCGCGATGGAGCCCAGTGGTGGGTGTACCACGATCCGGGTAGTCAGGCCTTGCTGAAAGAAGCCGATCAACAGGCGGATTTTCAATGGAATTTTGAGACAGTGATAGCATGGTCGGCACACCTCGATCCCAATGATGGTGTGCTCTGGGATATTTCACCTGCGTCAAACGGAAATTTAGATTCCATTGCAGACTACCCGATCAACCAGGATCAGATGACCCAGTTCTATGATCAGCTTAACGGAGGAGACCCTTCCCAGGGTTACGCTTTGAATCCCGTCACAGGCGAGCCCTATGAACCCCAATACGTACCAAGAGGAGACTATGCCAGAGTATTGGCAGAATTCTGGGCAGATGGGCCGGATTCAGAAACACCGCCGGGTCACTGGTTCACCATTTTCAATCATGTCGCGGAACATCCATTGCTGGAGAAGCGCATTGCCGGAACAGGAGAGGTCGTCAGTGATCTGGAATGGGATGTGAAAGGTTACCTGGCGCTCGGTGGTGCCATGCATGATTCCGCAGTAACCGCCTGGGGTATCAAAGGGTATTATGATTCTTCCCGTCCTGTATCAGTCATTCGTCACATGGCAGGACTGGGCCAACGCAGTTCCGAATCCCGGCCAAACTATGACCCCCAGGGTTTGATGCTGATTGATGGCTTGATTGAGCAGGTGCAAAGTGGTGATCCACTGGCCGGGGATGATGGTGAGCATGTTGGCAAAATCAAATTGTTTGCCTGGCGAGGACCAGATTTTGTGGATGACCCTGCAACGGATTATGCCGGGGTCGGCTGGATTCTGGCTGAAAACTGGTGGCTCTATCAGCGTCCAACCTTTGTTTCGCCTCCCTTTGCCGGCTATATCTCGGGACACAGCACCTTCTCCAGGGCGGCGGCTGTAGTAATGACCGAATTGACTGGGAGCCCATACTTTCCCGGCGGCATGAGTGATTTTCATGCCCCGAAAGATGAGTTCCTGGTGTTTGAGGAAGGCTCCTCTGTCGATATTGTCTTGCAGTGGGCTACCTACCAGGATGCTTCAGATCAGACCAGTCTGTCGCGAATCTGGGGTGGTATTCATCCACCAATGGATGACATTCCCGGTCGTCTTATTGGTATTCAAATTGGCGAAGATGCCTATAACAAGGCGCAGGCATATTTTTCTGGCAAGCCCTGAACAATATCCTGTTTACTGTTCTCAGCTGGTTACCTAACTACGCAAAATCTAGGGTTCGATTAGCAAGGTTTGATCTGCAGTGACATCGTGCAGGATGCGTTCTGTGCCGGATGGCCATACCACTCGCAATTCATCAACTTCTGCGGCTTGCCCCAAACCAAAGTAAGCAATGACAGGATTCTGGGATAAATAATTGCTGCCCGCCCGGAGTTCACGCATCTGGGTTTGTCCGTTAATGGTAGCGTATATCCTAGCGCCTATGGCTTCGGTGTTTGCGCCTTCTCCTTCCAGAGAGACATGGAGCCAGTGTTGAGAATTGAGCCCTCGATTTTCATATAAACGGATTCGACTGCGGTTGTTGGCGACCAGAATGTCAATATCACCATCGCGATCGTAATCAAAACACACAACACCTCTACCTTGATGGTCACCATCAACACCTCTTATCTCTGCCTGGTTGATGAAAGAGCCATCCTGCAGATTGACAAAGAGGCGGGACCGATCATTGATGTAGACACCAAAATCGGGATTATGGTCTCCCGTATAGCCGTTGGTTTGAAAGATGTCGAGAAAGCCGTCGTTATTAAAATCAGCGAAACAGGCTCCCCAGCCCCAACCCCCGTCGCGCGTCCTGGAGAAACCGGTCACATCTGAAAAAGTTCCAGTGCCATCATTGTTATACAGGCGGTTACCATCTACTTCCTGATTTTCAAAAGTATGGTCAAAAATGCTGGTGACAAACCAGTCCAGATCGCCATCGTTGTCATAATCGCCAACGGCGGCTCCCATGCCGAAGTCATCATTGATGATGTCCTTGTTGGTAATGTTGGTAAAAGTGCCGTCTGCGTCGCTCAGGAACACCTGACTGGTATTGAAATCTGCTGCCATTAGAATATCCAGCCAGCCATCGTTATTGATATCGACAAAATTTCCGGTGAAGTCATTCATTATCGAGGTTTCCAGTCCAGCCACCTCACTTACATCTGAAAAAGTATTGTCCGGGTTCTGTCTGAACAGGCGTTTTTCCTGATTATTATTGGTCCAGTGAGTTATCAGAAAATCCAGGTCACCATCCTTGTCATAGTCAGCAAAACTGGAACTCATGGTCTGAAATATTGTTGGAATTTTTGCCTGCGCAGTAACATCTGAAAAAGTACCATCCTGGTTGTTGCGGAACAGAATTGGCGTATCTGCATTGCTGATTCCGCTTACCAGCAGGTCTAGCCAGCCGTCACCATCATAATCTGCAAAAGTGGCACCAGAGCTCTGGGCGGCAGTGTCTTCTGCCAGGGAATTGGCCGGCAGGGTGTCTGCTACGCCGGCTTCCCGGGCAACATCCATGAAAGTGCCGTTACCCATATTTCTATACAAAAAATTTTTCCCGATATCGCCCTGGGTGATATATAAGTCCACCCAGCCATCACGGTCGTAGTCACCTGCTGCAACACCTGATACCAGCAACGTTAATTCCAGGAGCAGGTCATCCTCTTCCGGCAGAAATCCATGCTCATGGTCCAGACCAGCGCTTAAGCCAACTTCCTCAAAAACCTACTCATTGCTGCTTATAGAAAGCGCAGCTTCTGATAGTGTTCTGGCTTCTCCGGCAACTGATACTGAAAAATTCAGTTGGTAATCGCCATTGCCAAAAGTGGGAAATGTGCCCAGTTTCAAATTGCTGAAATCAATAGCCGGAGCCTGGGCTGCAATTTCAGGGCTGGATGTTTCTTCAAAACCTCTGCCGGGAAACCACGAATAAATGATGTCTCCTGCTTCTATCCAAAGCGTGTACTCGGCAGGGACGTTAGCAAATAAACCCGGATCAAAATCCAGTGCAAGCGTTACTTCTTCACCCTCGGCAATTTCAAGATTGGAGCTGCCATTGATAGTAATGAGTGAGCTGATTGTTCCAGCGTCAGAAAGTTCAGGATCGGAGCCGCTGATTAGCTCCGCAAGATTGCTCAGGCCATCGCCATCCCAATCAAGCTGGTTGGCACCGCTTGAGTCAAGGAAAGAGAGCAGTGAAGAAGCTGACGGCGGCGTACCCGGAATAGTTTTTGTCTTGCTGGTAATGATTCCTGCCTGATCACATGCAGGCGGTTCTTCGCCTGGCAGGTTGATACTGTTAATAGTAGAGGATGGAAATCTTACCGAGATCAGCCTGTCAGTAATATCCTGCCTGACTCTTGGTACATCAAAAAATAAATATTCACATTGGCCTACTTCGATTTCATGGTAAGTGAGGCATAGCAGTAAACCGGCTTTGGAATAAGAGTCTGCCCGTATTTGCGCGGGGACTTCTTCATGGCTGGGGTCGGATTGACCTGCACCAAAGACCAAGACACCTTGCTGGGAAGTGGTAACGGGCAAACCAGCTCCGGTTCCTTCACAGAGCGCATCCAGGGTAATTATTTGCTGAGCGCTGAATTGCACAGTGGCAAGCACTGGTGTATTCAGGCAAAGACAGATAATGAATAGAAATCCCTTTCCTGTTTCCTTACAAAAGGGGAAAAAAGTTTTCATTAAAAAGAGGTTTTATTGTTTTTAAAGATGGGCTTAGGGTAAACCTGAGCGCTTACTATGTCCATTTTTTATACACATTTTGTTTGCTCGAGAAGCAGATTAATCAATTGTCATGAGCGGAAAATAAACCAATAGCAAAGACCAAAATGACTGGATAGCGTCAGGGCTTGAGCAAGCAAAAAAGTAATTGGGCGTATTAGATTTGCTTTGTTCGGAGCCCTCTTTAGAATAGCTGCTTTTTCGGGGATCCAGACGCATGTCTGTTAACAATATTTCATGATTTCTCTTCAGGACATCTCCCTGCGACTAGGCAGTCAGCTCTTGCTTGAGGAAGCAAATCTCACCATTTATGCTGGCCAAAAAATTGGCATCATCGGTCGCAATGGCACTGGAAAGACCAGCCTGTTTAAATTATTGATGGGTGAGTTGCACGCTGACACCGGCGAGTTGGATATCCCCAGGGATTTGCGCAAGGCCCAGATGTTGCAGGAAACCCTTGGTTCCACACGCACGGCCGTGGACTACGTGATCGATGGCGACCTGAAATTCAGAAATGTGGAATCTCAACTGGCACAAGCTGAGCAGGCCGGGGAGGATCATAAAATTGCTGAGTTGCACGGCGAGTTCGAATTGCTGGATGGCTGGTCCATTCGTAATCGTGCTGAGCAATTATTATCCGGTTTGGGTTTTCCCGTTGAAGATTTTACCCGCCCGGTAAAAGAGTTTTCCGGTGGCTGGCGTATTCGCATGAATCTAGCCCAGGCGCTGATGACACCTTCTGATCTGTTATTGCTCGATGAGCCCACCAACCATTTAGACCTGGAAGCCACGCTGTGGCTGCAGCAATGGTTGTTACGCTATCCCGGTACCTTGATGCTCATTTCTCACGATCGCAGTTTTCTCGATAAAGTAGTTAGCCATATTGCCAGTTTTGAAAATCGGAAACTGGTGTTAACGCGTGGCAATTACAGTGACTATGAAAGACAAAAAGCAGAGCGTCTTGCACAACAGCAGGCGGAGTATGAAAAACAACAGGTCAGGAAAAAAGAAATTGAATCATTTGTGCGCCGTTTTCGCGCCAAGGCTACTAAAGCACGACAGGCGCAAAGCCGATTGAAGGAACTTGATCGCATGGTGGAAATTGCACCGGCTCATGTTGACTCACCTTTTTATTTTAAATTTCTTGAACCAAAGAAACTGCCAGCCAGTCTCGTTGCTTGTGACAAAATTGCTATTGGCTATGACAAGCCTTTATTACAGGACTTTTCCATCAATATTCGCGCTGAGTCCCGCATTGGTTTACTAGGTGCAAACGGGCAAGGCAAATCTACCTTGTTAAAAGTCCTGTCCGGAAAGCTACCATTACTGGCGGGTGAAATAAATTGTTCGGATCATCTCAAAATTGGCTATTGTGCCCAGCATCAGGTTGACGAGCTGGATACAACATCCAGTCCAATGAAACTGGTGCAGAAGCTGGATAGCAAAGCCGGGGAGCAGGAGATTAGAAATTTCCTGGGTGGTTTTGATTTTCGTGGCGACCGTGTCACTGAAACCATCAGTCATTTTTCCGGTGGTGAAAAATCCCGCCTCGCTTTGGCGCTGGTAGTCTGGCAAAAACCCAATCTGTTGTTAATGGATGAGCCTACCAACCATCTTGATCTGGAAATGTGCCACAGCCTTGAAGTGGGCTTGCAGGAATTTACAGGTGCCATGATTCTGGTTTCCCATGACAGGCACTTGCTCAGCAATACAGTGGATCAATTCCTGTTGGTGAAAGACGGCAAGCTGGAGTTTTTTGATGGCGACCTGGATGATTATGAAAAATTGTTAATGTCGCAAAGCAATACGGACGCTAAAAAAGCGCCGCCCAAAGAAGGGAAAATAAACAAAAAAGAATTGCGCCAGCAGGCTGCAGAAAAGCGCAATCAGCTAAAGCTGTTACGGGATACTACCAAAAAGCTGGAGCAGCAATTAAACAGGAATCAGGATGCACTGGTAGTAATAGAGAAAAAACTGGCTGATTCCTCGCTTTATGAAGAGGCACAAAAAGTTTCTTTGAATTCTCTGTTGCTTGAAAGAGCGGAATTGGTAGCGGCAATAGAAAATATTGAAGAGCAATGGCTGCGTGCCAGCGAGGAATTGGAATCTCAGCAATCTATTTCCGAGGATGGTTGACTTTCCAGCAGTCCGGCAGGAAACAACTGGTTGAATCCCCCAAACACTTCGCTACTTACTATCTGACCAAAGACAATTTATCCCTTTATCCCTTTATCGTGTATAAACATTGCTCTGGACTGTGGCGGGGTAATTACCTTGCGTGTAAATAGTCAGCCCGGTGTTGTAGTGACAGACTCTACAGTTAAAAGTAAGTTCCTGGCGTTCCAGTGAGCCAGTGGGGCCTGTAGTGTTATAGGTTTCGGTGGGGTTGGTGGCACAGGCAGATAAAAGCGCCGCCAGAATAGTGGTGGCGGGGATTGCCCTGATCCAAAATAAGTGTTTTGACCCCATTTGTTTCACATTTAAAGCATTGACAGGTAGTTTCACTGGGTGACAATTAGCAGTTCGGTGCCCGGAATTGATCTCAGACCGTAATTCTCAAGCTAGCACCTGCTATACCATGTATCTATATCATTTATTTGATACACCATAATTCTGAACATGTAAAACATGTCATATAGAAGGGAGGTTAATGTGTCTGCTCAGCTAATTCAATTCATTCGCCCGGCCGCGGCAAAAAACGCTACTGATTTCTGGAACACGGTTTTCATGACGTTTTGTGTAACGGTATTACTGATCCTGGGTTCGGCCCGCCTTGCTGCGCAGCCCGATCTGCCGGTTACCCAGCTCCTGTTTGAACCGGTACCCATCCCTGCAGAGGGAGCGAGTGAAGGTTCGGTAAACTTCAACTCTCTGGAAAATATGCCGCAACTGGTTGCCAGTGATGATATTGGAGAAAGAGGTATTGATGGCGCTGACCGCCAGCAGATGTTGTCTGATATCAATGATTACATTATGGCCATTGGTGACAATGAGGCTGCTGAGGGCCCTTATTCAGATCAGTTGGTGCAGGACCTGTATTCAGCTGGCTTGCTTTATCAGAAGCTTGATGAACATGAAGAGGCGCTGGATTTTTTCGTCCGGGCACAGAATATAAGCCGCATTAACGCAGGGCTGCAGGATAGTATGGAACAGGCACCGATTATCCAGTCTAAAACGGAAAGCCTTCTGGCGCTTGGTGAAATATCCGAGGCGGATGATACCCAGGATGGATTGTTGCAGCTCTACAAGGACAATTACGGAGAAGAGAGTGAAGAGATTGTTTCTGCCATGCATTCCGTAGGGGACTGGAATATGCAGGCTTTTCTTGAGCGTTCCAATATCGCCTTGATAAGCAGCAGGATGAACGTTGCAAATTTCATGAATCAAAGCATTTCTACAGCAGATGGTGTGACAGGAGGTGGCATAGCGGACCAAATGTTTGCGCAAACCCTCATGAGTACTTCCCAGCCGATATATAAGTTATTCCAGGCGCAGAATCATTACTTTAATGCCATTAATATTCTGCTCAAAAACAAGAACTATACTCACCCGGAAATTCTGGATCTGGAAAAAAAATTAACGACAACTTCGTTTCTGCGCACCCACCAGGAAAATATTATCTATGAACCGGATTTCTACCTGGAGAGAAAAACCAGCGCTACCGGAACGCGCCTGGACACCAGCAGTCAGGATGTGATGAATTCCCCTGATTATGAGGTCGGCCTTAATTCCATTCAGCGCAGATTATCTTTTGTTTCCGTGAACCCCGCACGGACCCATCAGCAGGTTGCAGACGCCATGCTTGCAGAAGCCGACTGGCATATGCTTTTTCAGCGAAAGGTCATAGCCAGGCGCAAGTACGAAGAAATCTATGAGTTTTTTACTGCTAACCCGGATTTCGGTGTATATGCCAAAGACACTGTCTACCCGGATATTCCCGTGGTCCTGCCAACTTTCTTACCTGCCCCGAATAGCAGGGAAAGACTGGGCATAGCTGCAGATGATGAGGTCAACTATTTTGGTTACTTCGATGTGTCCTTTTCCATCAACCGAACCGGCAAAGCTCGACGTATCAGGATCAACGGTCAGAGTGGGGAAGTGACGAAGAACATGGAAATCCGCCTGAACCAGTATTTACAAAACGTCCTTTTTCGTCCGCGTTATGACAGTGAGGGCAAGCTTGATGACGATCAGTTGAATTTGAGGTACTACGTAGGGATTTAATTCTGTAGTTGGGAACATAGAGTTGGAAACATATAAGTGAGGAAACAATCATGAAAAAAATAATTGCAGGCATGTCACTGGTATTCATGTGCTCAGCCGCATTGCCCGTATTGGCACATCATTCCTTTGCGGCGCAGTATGACAGTGAAAAACCGATTAACCTGACCGGGATGATAACCAAGGTCGAATGGTCGAACCCTCATGTGTATCTCTATATCGATGTAGAGAACGACCAGGGTGAGTATGAGCAATGGGCCCTGGAAATGGGTGCTCCGGCAGTACTGACCCGAATTCAGGGCTGGTCACGCTCCACTTTACAAGTGGGTGATGAAGTCAATGTCGAGGGACGGCACGCCCGGGACGGATCCAATCTGGCCAATGCTCGCAGTGTCACCCTGACCTCGGGTGAAACATTGGGTGCTGGTTCAAGCGAAAACATTACACCCTAGGAATTAAATTAGTTAGCGGAGTTCGGGAAAGCATGATGAACAAAAGTTTTAGCAATATATTACTTGTGCTGGTGCTGATGGTATTTAGCCAATTAGTCGCAGCTCAGCCAGCGGAAGGGGAAGTGATCCCGACGCCGCGTATGGCTAACGGTCAGATCTACCTGGGCTTGTCGCCAGGCCAAACAGGTTTCTGGGGTAGTTCCGGAAGAATCTTTGGTACGCGCGGGCGCAGTCACGCGACCAATCTTGAAGAAGAGGATATTCCTTTCCACCCCTGGGCCAGGGCACTACTGAAATACCGGCAGGATAACAATGCCAAGGATGATCCTCATGCCCGCTGCCTGCCTGGAGGCATAGTGCGACAAATTCAGACGGTTAACGGTTTCCAGATTCTCCAGCAACCGGAACTGAACCGGATTTATCTTGTTTTCGGTGGCGGTCCTCATACCTGGCGAGTGATTCATACAGATGGACGCCCTATGGTGGACATCAATGATCCGGACACCATCCCTACCTATCTGGGTTATTCCACTGGGCATTGGGAAGGGGACACACTGGTCGTTGAAACCAATGGTTTTAATGAAAAGACCTGGTTTGCTTCAGGCTCCTTGCCCAATACCCGTTTCCTGCACCTGACCGAGCGCATATCACGCCCTGACTTTGAAACCCTGCGCTATGAGCTGACCGTGGATGATCCGGGCGCCTATTCAGAAACCTGGACCGGAGGCTTTGATGTGGCCTGGAACTGGACCGGTTGGGATGGCTCGGATAAAGCTGAGCTTCATGAATACTTCTGCCAGGACAATAACCTGGATGTCATGCACATGACGAATGAATAAGATGAGGATTGTGAAATGACATTTGTAGAAAGTTTTAAAAAGTACACGCTGGCAACTGGCTTAATGGCCTTGTTGCTGATGAGCTGGTCTTCCTGGACATTGGCCCAGGAAGGGCATCCCCTGCAGGGCACCTGGAGTGGTGATCGTACCTCCAATGGCGAGAAAGTCCGTATCTTGCTGATTTTAAACCACATGCCGGATCAGAGCATTGAGGCAACGTTGATTGAAAACGGATCGCGCATACCTGTAGATGTTACTCTGAACCCTGAAGACTGGAGCGTCTCAATTACCGTCGATGGACAGACCCGGTCAGGTGAGCCTCTGATTTATAGTGCTAATGGCACCATTGAAAATCTGGGCGCTGTTTTTGGCAGAAAGATCGTTGGTACCTGGAGAGCGGGTCGTGACAGTGGTGACTTCCAGGTGACGATGAATTGAGGCTGCGGTAATCCCGGTCTTGCTGATTCAATCAAAATTCAAGACCTTCAACTAACAGCGCAAAAAAACGTATGATTTGAACCCGGCATTAGCCGGGTTTTTATTTTCTACTCTGCAGAAAATACCATATCGTTGCTCCAGGTAAGTTGCTAGAATCGCCTGTTTTTTTATAACTGAAATTTGTACAGATTTTTTCTGAATCACAAGATTTCATAACTCCCTGAGAAACTAATGAGAAAAGCTACATGCTGAACTGGTCTGACATTATGAACCTTGGCAACAATGGCAACCTTGCCCCTGACCGACGTGTGGAAAAAACACCGGCTCAATGGGCCGAGCTGCTCACGCCTGATCAATTTGGGGTCACGCGCGAAAGTGGTACTGAGCGGGCTTTCAGTTCAGACATGTGCAACCTGTTTGAACCGGGCCTGTATGCCTGCGTTTGTTGTGACACCCTGTTGTTTGATTCTGCCACCAAGTTTGATTCAGGGACCGGTTGGCCGTCATTCGATCAACCCATCAAGGACAATGTCATCGCCTACCACAATGATAATTCGCATGGCTCGCAACGAATAGAAACTACCTGCAGTACCTGTGATAGCCATCTCGGTCATGTGTTTCCTGACGGGCCCGAGCCCAGTGGTTTACGCTATTGCATGAATGCAGTGGCACTGAAAAAAGCTGCTGCTGATGTTGCCCCCGCTGATGGATAGTGAACTGTCTCTGTATTACACCCCTTATTGTGGTTACTGTTCCTATGTACAGCGAGTAGCAGAACAGTTGGGTGTTACTTTGGTCCTGCGCGATATCTCTGCAGACCAAACCTGTTACAACGATCTGGTAGCGGCGCAGCATCGGGCGACTGTACCGGTGTTGCGGATAACGTCAGAAGAGGGTGGCAGTGAATGGATGCCGGAGTCGCGGGATATTGTGGAGTATCTTGTGAAGAGGTTTGGGAAGTAAAAAATTTAAGTCTGGTGGGAATTTCGGAGGCGGCGGGAGTAGTACCCAGGGCTCGGACGGAGCCTCGCCCGTTCGGCCGGGCAAAGCCAGACTGATGGCTTTGCTGTTAACCGGCCTCACCCCGCGTGGACGCGGTTTCATTCCATTGCCTGCGGCCAATAAAAAAGCCCCCTTGAAAGGGGGCTTTATTTATTGGTGGAGGCGGCGGGAGTTGAACCCGCGTCCGTCAGTCCTCTGCCGAGGGATCTACATGTTTAGCCAGGTCTATTGAGTTAGCCTTTCACCGCCCGACTGGCAGGGTGTTAGAGGCGAGTTCACTAAAAGTTTAGATCTTTGGCGGTGAACGCACTGTCCGATCGATCCTGTTCTATATGACAATTGCAAAACACTGGTTTACAGGCATCCCTGTGGCAATCGCTAGCCTAACTTAGTTTTATTAAGCGGCTAGAGCGTACGTATCGTCGTTGGCAACTATAAAAGTTGCATAGATTGTTTAACGAGAGTCCATACCCTCTCGACATGCACCCTGAGTTTTGGTACCGGCGTCGAATCCAGATCACCCCCAAAAATCGAGCTTATTCACTACATCCCTGCCTCTTTTTGCACCAGGGTGGCGAAGTTTAGCATATTTGCTTCTTTCTATATCTGGGCAAAATCAATATTTGCAACCGGGGCCAAAAACCCGGAATAATTGCCGCCTGCTTTCTACCAATTATCTGAAGGGGAAATCCATGGCGAAATTTGCCACTTTTAACAATAAGAACAAGGGCTTGTCTCTTATCTCTTGCCTTTTGCCACTTGCAGCACTGTGTTTCAGTGCGTCCTCTTTTGCCCAGGATAATGCCTGGCGCCCAAAACTGGCTGCACTAAATCCTGCCGAGGCTTGTGCGGCCCTGGCTGGTTTGCAGGTTCCTGCTTCTGCCATTGGCTTGCGTACTACTGGTGCCACTATTGGTTCTGCTGAATTCGTTAGCGCCAATGCCCGTGACAATAACAACGGAGAATTTTGCAAGGTGATTGGCAATATCCATCCGATCACCTACAACGCCCCTGACATTGAATTTGAAGTGAATCTGCCCAGTGCCTGGAATGGCAAGTCCCTGCAATTTGGCGGCGGTGGCTTCAACGGCAGGTTAGTCAATGGTCTGGGTCGGTATGCCAAGCAACCCTCTTCAGAAGAAACGCCACTGGCGCGGGGCTATGTCACCTTGGGAAGTGATTCCGGACACAAGTCCAGGCTGCCAGGATTTGATGGCAGCTTCTTTTTATATGAAGAAGCACTGCGCAACTACGGTCATGAGCAGATCAAGAAAACCCATGATGTCGCCATGCATCTTGTTGCCGCGCGTTACGGCACATCATCTCAATATAATTATTTCATTGGCGGCTCGCAGGGCGGTCATGAGGCCTTCGATGCCATCCAGCGTTACCCCGATGATTATCATGGCGCTGTAGCTGGTTACCCCGCCCATAATGTGGTGATGCTGCATTTATCGGCCAATAACTATGCACGCGCACTGTTGGCTAACGGTGGCGCGAGCTGGATTAGTCCGGAAGAGGCGCGGAATTATGCCGCCGCAATTTATGCCACCTGTGATGACCTTGATCGTGCTGAAGATGGCATCATCAGCAATGTGCAGGCCTGCCTTGAAGAAACGCAGGATTTCAGACTGACCAGTTCAGAAAATCCCATCCGCTGTGACGGTGGAGCAAATACCAGCGATACCTGCCTGTCTGATGCGCAGATAGACGCACTAAATGCATTTGATGAGGAATATGATCTGGGTTTCAGCGTCTTTGCTGATGATGAGCTGACTTCAATCTTCCCCAAGTGGACGCCCTTTGAAGGTTCAACCTTTTTTGACGGCGGTAATCCGAACCTGGGTCGTACCGGTCCGGACAACGCCCTGCAATATGGTCCCGGTGATGCTACACCCCGTTATGCCATAGCCCAGGATCTGACTCTGGACACCATGAATGAGTTTGATCCGGCACAATATGCCGGTCGCATTGGTGAACTGGTGGAATTAATCAGTGCCAATAGTGTTAACCTCGATCGCTTTCAAAGCAATGGCGGCAAGCTGATTTATTTTCACGGCAGGGTGGATGACTATATCCCGGTCTATAGTTCCATTCAGTACTGGGAGCGCCTGATCGGCCGTTATGATGAATCCGCGCTGGGGGATTTTGTAAAGTTTTACACCATTCCCGGCATGGGACATGTCACGGGTACTTTCAATGCGCGTATTTCAACCCTGGATGCCCTGGAAGCCTGGGTAGAAAAAGGACAGGCACCGGGGACACTGGTGGCCATTGATGAAAATGCCGATACCGCAGGACGCACACGTCCCGTATGTCACTACCCGGCATGGCCGCGTTACAACGGCCGTGGCGATATTAATGCTGCGGCAAGTTTCTCTTGTGTAGACAGGTGATGAGCCATCGCGGCTGATTCCGCGATCAAAATTTGCCAATCGATTTGAAAGGGCGCCCGGACTTCCTTCCAGCTTGCTTCAAGCAGGCAGTGAGCAGCCTGCATTGAAAAAGCCCGGCAAGTGCCGGGCTTTTTCAATGCGTCTTTCTTTAATTACATTTACGCTTTAATTACGGATTTCTTCCGGTACCAGGGTCTGACCATCATCAGTCAGCATATGCCTGTCGTTCTGGGCGCAAATGTACTCGATCTGTTCCCAGGTTCTGTCGCGGCGGAAGGTGTGTGTCATGTGCCAGGGTTGAGCCAGGACCTTGGGATCTTCGAAGGTAAAGTCCAGGTGAAGCTGGTCGGGATTATCCGGATCCAGGTAAATGCGCTCGGTCACTGTGAGCTGATCGCTGTTGGCAATACCGGCACGCCCCAGGCGCTGACCTGCCTGAGTACCAATAGTGGTAACAACTAGGGTATCACCTTCCCAGTGCCCTCTTGAGTAACCAAAATAATTTGGATCCAGGGTATCACGGTCCGGCATCGGACGGCCGTCTGTGAAAATGCGTCTGACCTGCATCAGGGCTTCCTGAATGACTGTGACTTTTCCAGGGGTAAACAGGAACTCAAGTGAGTAGGGAAAGTTCATGATGTAGGGGAAGCCGTCAGGCTCACAATTACTGGTGGTTTCAAGGACGTCATAACCCGGATCGGCTGCGAACCTGGCTTGATGCATCTCCCAGATTTCCTTTGCTTCGCCGATCAGTACAGGTTCATCACCTCCGACCTGGCCAAAGGCGGGAAACCAGAGGCCGCGCCAGTCCGGCAAATTATCCAGTTCTGCATAGCTGGCATTTGCGTCATTGGCGGGATAGACAACGTCATCCTGGGCCGTGGCAGTTGCGCCAGTGAACATAGCGGCGGTAAATAGTGAACTAATCAATGTGACATATTTCATAAGAGTGAACCCGTTTCTTTTTCTAATTGTTTTCCCGACATACGGCTTGTGCGGCCTGGTTTACGTCACACTGGTAAGTCCCGTCTGCAAGTTTGACCCAGAAGAAACGTCCACCCGGGCTGCCATCCCGGTATGGGCTGACAGAGAAGGTGACTTCGTCACCTACCTTGACCATATCAGCTTTAAATCCGCGGCGGGTCAGATGTACCACACTGGTGAATTCAACACCCCAGGTGACGGCGGTGCCATCATCATTGGGTACATCCACCATGATCCAGACATGGGGATTGGTCCATTGCACATCCGAGACTATGCCGGTGAATTCAGCTTTTTTACTGAAGTCCATCATGGCCATTGAATGATGGGCATAAGCAACGGTGGAAAGTGCTGCGCTTAGCGCCATACCTGTAAACAGAGCAATTATTTTTTTCATGATTCGAAAGTCTCTTTAAACAACTTTGGGAAATTTTCGAGCAGGATAGCATGAAGGTCTGTGCCCGCAAAACGGAAAAAGGTAACCTTTGGGGAAAGCGGTCTGATAAGCTTTGTTGTCCAGATTGAAAAATTTGATTTGAGTATTGCACTTGTCATTACGTGTTAAGGGGAAAAGGATTATGAAAAATTATCTTCATTTAGTAAGCGGCTTACTGGTTTCACTGGTGGTTTTTCCGTCGCCTGTACTGGCGCAGGAAAACAGCGACTTATATACCGAGCGTTGTGCTGCCTGTCATGAAGCGCCAGCTAATGAGGTGGTTCGCGCCCCGGCCAGAGCAGAGCTGGCAGACCAGACGCCTGAGGCTATCTACCGGGCACTGACCCAGGGAGTAATGCGTATTCAGGCTTCAGGCCTCAGTAATAGCCAGGTACAGGTTATCGCTGAATATATAACCGGGCGACCCATGTCAGATCTGAACCTGGAAATGACCAGTAATCAATGCTCGGATAATCCCCCCATGGGAAATCCTCTGCTAAGCCCTTCCTGGAACGGTTGGGGCAAGGATCATCGCAATGCCCGCGCCGCTCTTGATGCCGGTGTAACTGCTGAAAATATCAATAGACTGCAGCTGAAATGGGTGTTCGGCCTGCCCGGGGAAGATCAGCCGCGGGCGCAACCGGCGGTAGTTTCCGGTCGTCTGTATGTAGGCAACAAAGCAGGCGCCATCTATTCACTGGATGCCTCAAGCGGCTGTAGCTATTGGACTTACCTGCCCCGAACCGGTGTGCGCAGTGCTCTGTCAGTCGGTCCCGTAAACCTTCCGGGTGGAGGTGATGGCTATGCTGTTTATTTCCAGGATCTGCGTGGCAGTGTCTATGCCATTAATGCGCAAAACGGTGAAGAGTTGTGGGTCACCCGTGTAGAGGATCATCCAGGTGTGAGGGGTACCGGTTCTGTGTCCCTGTTTGAAGGTTATCTTTATGTTCCTTCGGCGGGTGTCGTGGAAGAAACCAATTCCACGGGTCCGCAGTATCCCTGTTGCACCTTCCGCGGCAGCATCACCAAGGTGAATGCCAATACCGGCGAGATCGTCTGGAAAACCTACACCATGGATGAGGCGCAGCCGCGTGGCCTGAGTACCGAAGGTGTTCAGTTATACGGACCAGCGGGAGCTGGTATCTGGAATGCGCCGACTATCGATCCCGATCGCGGCCTGCTTTATACCGCCACCGGCAATGCCTATGGCGAACCGGCACCGATTACTTCAGATGCGGTGATCGCCATGGACCTTGAAAGTGGGGAGATCGTCTGGGTCAACCAGACCACGGCCAATGATGCTTTCATTGGTGGCTGCAACAGATTTGAGCCGGGGGAAAATCCCAATTGCCCTGAAGAAGTTGGACCGGATGTGGATTTTAATGCTTCACCAATTCTGACCTCGACTTCTACTGGCCGTGAATTATTGGTGATTCCGCAAAAATCTGGCTGGGCTCATGCAATGGATCCAAACAATGAAGGCGCCATCGTCTGGCAATACTATATTGCCCCCGGCAGTGCTTCGGGTGGCTGGTGGGGTATGTCGGTTGCAGATGGTATGGCCTATGTCGGCGTTGGTGGTTATGGCAACCCGGAGTCAGGTGGTATCCATGGCATTGATCTTGATAGCGGGCAAGGCGTATGGGTCTCGCCACCCCAGGACCTGTTGTGTGCAGCCGGAAGAGGCTGTCGCGCTACCCAATCGGCTGCGGTCACGGCTATACCGGGAGCAGTATTCTCGGGGTCGGCTGATGGCGGTATGCGGGTATACAGTGCAGAAGATGGCGATGTGCTTTGGACCTTCGACACCAATCCACAGTTTGAAACAATCAATGGCGTACCAGCACAGGGTGGATCTTTTGATGCCACTGGCCCCGTGGTGGTTGATGGCATGGTTTACTTTTTGTCAGGCAACTGCTGCATCGTTGGACGTCCGGGGAATGCGCTGTTTGCGTTTGAGATTGCGCCCGAATGAAAGACGGCTTAAAGCTCAAGGCAAAAGGCTGAAGGTGTAGGTCGGCATAGGCTTGTAAAGCCGTTTGCCGACAAAGAAATCCGGAGGTCCGTAATGTCGGCAAACGGGCTGCGCCCTATGCCGACCTACAACTATCGACCTTACACGCTATAGAGTCTTGACTAACCATTCTTTGGAATCATCATTGTTTAGCCTTTAGCCTTTAGCCTTTAGCCTTTAGCCTTTAGCCTTTAGCCTTTAGCCTTCAGCTAAAAATCACTCCTGCGCTCATCCCTGAGTCGACGAATCACCTGATTAACCGCAATGTTCAGCTCAATGTGATTGAAAACTTGTTCATTGTGCGTCACCTTGAATCGGCCGTTGACTATCATGCTGGGTAATTTGTCGATGGCGTAATCACCGGTTCGTAGCTGTGCTTGTTGTACCTGGTTTGCAATTTCGTCTGAACCCCATGCTGTATCAAATGCAGTGGCATCGATTCCATTGGTCAGGAATAAGGCCTTAATTTGTGCCGGGGTACGCAAAGGGTTGTTCTGCTCATGTATGGCGCTGAATGCCGCCTGGTGAATCCTGTCTTCCGCGCCCACAGCAATGGCGGTGAAATAGATCCTGGCATGCAGGGCCATGATGTCATTCCAGATCGCTGGCATCCTCAGCATCTTGACGTCTCCGCGAACGCCATTGCGGTAGTCTGTTGTGATCGGCTCAAGCGAGAAACATTCCGGACAGCCATACCAGAAGATTTCCCTGACTTCGATGACATCTTCATTGGTTTCAGTTGGCACGAGAGCTGGCAGGGCCACGTAGTGAATGCCCTCGACAGAATCCCTGGGCTGTGCGTTGACAGTCAGTGAGCCCAGGGCCACCAAAAGGATGAAAAAGTGTTTAAATGACGGCATAGCCATGTCCGGAATTGCGATGAATGTTTTCTTGTTGTGTAATGTAGCAGAATGAAACTGGCTGGCAAAATTAGTACTTAAAAGGAACCTGGTTGTGATAGCTGCAAGCATTGTTATATAGTGCAAAAGCGCCAAATGGTAATGATTATGGGCTCTGGCACTGAGAAAGTGCAGGAATTATGCAGTAAGCATCAGCCGCTCTGAACAGAATTGAAAACTTCTGGAAGTCACATAAAACACCTGTTTATCATGGGTAAGATTTGGTAAGTACTATGAAAAAATTCCTGAACCTATCCGTCTTGTCGCTGCTGCTTTGTAGCTTGCCGGAGCTCGCAACTGCCAATGCGGCACTCTCACGTGCGGCTGAAAAGGGCATGTTGGACGAAGTGCAGAATCTTTTAAAACAAGGTATTGAAGTCAACAGTCGTTTGAATGATGGCACCACTGCATTGCACTGGGCTGTTTTGCGTGACCAGCATGACGTGGTTGATCTGTTATTGGATGCTGGCGCCGATCCAGTTGCCTTGAATCGAAATGGTATCTCCCCTCTATTTCTTGCCGTACAAAACGGTAATGAAAAAATTGTCTCCTTGTTGTTATCTGCCGGTGGGGATCCAAATATGCTTTCCGAAAATGGTGAAACCATTTTGATGTCCGCAGCCCACACGGGCAAACCTGAAGTGGTCAGTCTCCTGCTTGCCAGTGGTGCACTGATTGATGCCAGAGATCCGGAGTTTCAACAGACAGCGCTCATGATTGCTGTTCGTGAAAGACATACTGAAGTGGTCGATATGTTGATCCACCATGGTGCCAATGTGGATGCCATGACCCGTGTCGGTCAGGAAACGGCATATCTGCCACCATGCAAGGGCACCGGTTGCGGTTCAGAAGGTGTTGGTATTAATCGCAGTGGTGTGCCGCATCGGGGTGAACGCTTTGAGAAAAAAGGCGGTATGACGCCGCTGCTGTATTCCGCACGAGACGGCATCACAGAGTCTGCCAGATTGTTACTGGAAAATGGTGCCGACCTGGAATTAAGTGAAGCCAATGGCATCACCCCTTTGTTGATGGCCTTGCTCAACAATCAACTGGAAGTCGCTTACCTGTTGATTGAATACGGTGCGCAGGTCAATGTTGATGACTTTTATGGCCGCTCGCCCTTGTTTGCTGCTGTTGATTATCGCAACCTGGATATGAACAGTGATCGGGAAGACGATCCACAGGACAACTACATTGATCGTGAACCCATCCTGGCCATGATCAGGCATCTGATTGAATCGGGTGCAGATGTAAATGCCCGAACCAAGGAATGGCCACCTGAGAAGAAGTGGCTGTATTCGCTCAATGACGTGTCGTGGGTCGACATGACTGGTCAGACACCTTTTATCAGGGCGTCTCATGCCGGTGATATCCCCGTGATGACTTTGCTGCTGGAACATGGTGCTGATCCGCATATCACAACCTACGAAGGCACAACTGCGCTGATGGCAGCTGCCGGGATCAACTGGACCGTGGCACAAACCTATACGGTTTCAGATGATGCAACCCTTGAAGCGGTGAAAATGAATGTCGCTCTTGGTGCCGATGTAAATGCAACTAATTCCATGGGCCTTACCGCCTTGCTTGGTGCGGCAAATCGTGGTGCCAACCACATTATTCCCTACCTGGCAGAGCAGGGCGCTCAGCTGGATGTCGAGGATGCTGTTGGTCGCACAGCCTTGCGTTGGGCAGAAGGCGTTTTTCTGGCAGCTGTAGGTGCCGAACAGAAACCGGAAACCATTGCGTTGTTAAAAGAGCTGATGGATGCAGCCGGTATCAACTATGAAAACTAGATTGCCTTTCCCCTTCAGCAAAATTTTTCTGTTTGTTGCCGCGTTCGCTCCAATCATGGTTCAGGCACAACCATCCAGTATCAGTGATGATCATGTACAGATGCTTGATCGCTTTTGCAGTGAATGTCACAACCTTGATGATTTTTCCGGTGGTCTGGCTTTTGAAATTCTCGATAAAGAAAACCTGCTGACGGAAGCCGAAACCTGGGAAAAAGTATTGCTGAAAATGAAAGCGGGCATGATGCCGCCACTGGGTAAAGATCGCCCTGAATCCGGGGAGATTCAGGCTTTTATTGCTGACCTGGGAGATGCAATTGATAACGCCTGGTCAGGTAGTCCAAATACTGGTGCGCCAATGCTGCATCGGATGAACCGTACTGAATACCAGAATGCCATACGCGATCTGCTGAACCTGCCCATTGATTCAACCAAGTTGTTTCCCGCGGACGCATCCAGCGAAGGCTTCGATAATATCGCCAGTGCTCTGAGTGTATCTCCGGCACTGATGCAGGCCTATGTCTCTGCAGCCAACAAGGTCAGCCGGCTAGCCGTCGGAGATATGACGACCAGTCTGAGTACAGAAACCTATCGCGCTGGTGGGGAAGATCAGTCCTCGCATCTGGAAGGCATTACCCTGGGAACCCGTGGCGGCATTGCCTTTGAGCATGTGTTTCCCCTTGACGCTGAATACGAGTTCAATATCAGCCGCACTGGCGCCAATGCCGCTTTCTCACTGGCTCCTGTGGGCATAGAAGACCCTGTGGAGCTGGTTATTGATGGTGAGCGGGTGGCCCTGTTTCCCGCTGAAACCCGGGCCAGTGTGACCCTGACTATTCCTGCCGGGCCTCATACCATTGAGGCGGCCTTTGTAAAAACCCAGTCTCCTTTGGGCGTGGATGACCTGCACAATGTCTGGTCCGACAGTACAGTATTACGTTCCGTGGCAATTGCTGGCCCGGTAAATGCCACTGGCCCCGGGAATACACCCAGCCGCAACAGGATTTTTACGTGTACACCTGCCGATATTTCAGCCGAGGAACCTTGTGCGAGACAGATACTTTCTGATCTGGCTTACCGTGCATATCGACGTCCTGTCAGTGATCGCGCCATGGAAACCCTTATGGCGTTTTACAGAGACGGTCGTGAGCTGAGGGATTTTGATACAGGTGTTCAATATGGTCTGTCACGACTCTTGGTAGACCCGATGTTTGTGTTTCGGTTTGAAGAAGAACCTGATGACGTCCAGGAAGGAGATAATTATCAGATAGGTGCTTATGAGTTGGCATCGCGACTGTCATTTTTCATCTGGAGCAGTATTCCTGATAACGAATTATTAGCTGCAGCAGCTTCTGGTGAGTTGAACGACGTTGCTGAACTTGAAAAGCAAATCCAGCGCATGTTGAAGGATGAAAAAGCCGATGCCCTTGTGGAAAATTTTGCGGCGTCCTGGCTGGCTTTAAGTCAACTGAATACGGTCATTCCTACGGCTGAAGAATTTGATGGTAGTTTGCGAGTGGCCATGCGCCGGGAAACCGAACTGCTGCTTGAGTCCGTCATCCTTGAAGACAAACCGATCATGGAACTGCTGACAGCAGACTACACTTTCGTCAATGAGCGTCTCGCGAAACATTACGGGATTCCCAATATTCGGGGCAGCCATTATCGAAAAATTGATTTGGCTGGCAGTGGTCGACACGGCATTCTGGGCCATAGCAGCATCCTGACCTTAACCTCGGCACCGAACCGAACCTCTCCAGTTATCCGCGGCGCCTGGATCATGGAGAACCTGCTTGGTACACCGCCACCGCCGCCACCACCAGGTGTGGAAATAAACCTGGATGACGCACCGACTCCTGGAGAAGCAATAACATCACTACGCCAGCGCCTGGAACAGCATCGGGCCGATCCATCCTGTGCTGCCTGCCATAACATGATGGATCCGATTGGCTTTGCCCTGGAAAATTTCAATGCGATTGGCAAGTTTCGTAACCAGACCGATGGTATCCCCGTGAACACACAGGGTGTATTCTGGGATGGCACAGAATTCGAAGGTCCTGATGGTCTTTATAATGTGCTCATGGCACGCAGTGATCTGTTTGTTGAGAATTTTGTTGAGAAACTGATGACCTATGCCCTGGGCCGCAAAGTCGAATATTACGATATGCCTTCTGTACGTGAAGTTGTTCAGGAGGCCAGTAGCGAAGAGTTCCGCTTCAGTGCGCTGGTCAGGGAAATTGCCCTGAGTGATGCTTTTACCCGGCGCACAAAGGATGTAGCAAATATGGAAACTGCCCAGCGCTAAGCCGGGTTTGGTTTTATTTAAAGACTTTTTTTACTATGCTTGGTTTGTAAAGCATGTAAAAAAGAAACGTTAAATTTAGCTTCGCTTCCCATCATAAGATGGAGGGTACGCATATGTTTATTACCAAAAAACACCTGTCACGCCGCACTTTGCTAAGAGGAGCAGGTACAGCCGTTGCTTTACCCCTGCTGGATTCCATGATTCCGGCGCAGACTGCACTTGCCCAGACAGCCGCCAGTCCGGCGCCACGCCTTGGCTGTATCTATATTCCTCACGGCGCCACTATGGCCTACTGGACACCAACAAAGACGGGGAAAGATTTCGAATTTACGCCGATTCTGAAACCGCTGGAAAGTTATCGCAACCAGCTTAATATCATCAGTGGACTGGCCAATGCTCCGGTGGGCCCGGAAGAAGGGGAAGACTCTGGTGGTGCCCAGAACCATGAACGCGCCGCCGCGGCTTTCCTGACTGCTGCCCATCCCGTGGCAGGAGATCGAGCCTTTGTCGGCAAATCCTTTGACCAGGTTGTAGCCGATGAGTTGGGTCAGGATACACCCATGCCCTCTGTTGAGTTGGCCATTGAACCCTCCAATAACACCTGTGGTGATGTTGCTTTTACTTGCTCCTACCGCAGTTCGATTTCGTGGAAAACACCCAGTCTGGGTTTGCCCATGGAAAACAATCCGCAACTGGTCTTTGAGCGCCTGTTCGGTGATGGCACCACAGACGCAGAACGCAAGGAAAGACGTCGCCAGTCAGCCAGTCTTCTGGATTCCATTCGTGAAGATGTTTCCAGCCTGAGTCTCAAATTGCCCCAGGCAGATCGCGCCCGACTGAATGACTATCTTGAAGAAGTACGCGAGATTGAACGTCGTGTCGCACTGATAGATGCCAAGCTGTCGGATGAGGCGCTGGATGTGCCCGATGCTCCGCGCGGGATTCCAAACGGTTTTGAAAACCATATCAATCTGATGTTCGACCTGCAGGTGCTGGCTTATAAATCAGATATTACCCGTATCTCCACGTTGATGATGGCGGGTGAGGGCAGCAATACACGTTTCCCAGGCAGTGGTGTTAATGAAGGTTTCCATAATGCTTCGCATCATTCCAATGAGCAGAAGAACAAGGATCAGTTTGCCGTCCTTAACAACTACCACATTAACGTATTGAAAGGCTTTTTTGACAAGCTGGCAGCAACGCCTGATGGCGATGGCAGCCTGCTGGATCACTCAATGATTCTGTACGGAAGCAGCATGAGTGATGCCAACGAACATAATTTTGATCCCTTGCCGATTCTTTTGGCCGGTGGCGCCAATGGTCTGATTGAAGGTGGTCGTCACCTGGAATTTGAAGCCCACACTCCACTGGCCAATCTCTACCTTGGCTTGCTGGACAAGTTTGGTATTCATCGTGACAGTTTTGGCAACAGCACGGGCAAATTGGACGTGTAAATAACAACTCATTAATCTTACGTACTAGTAAATTGAGGATGAATCTCTTGATTAATCAAATGCTTTTAAAAGGACGCCATATCAGCGTCCTTTTTTTCACACTGCTGTTTTCTATCAACGTTTCGGCACAATCCGGACTGATAATGGAACACGTCAACGGCAATGTCTGGATGCTCAGTGGTGGCGGCTATGCCAATATCAGTGTCCTGGCCGGAGACGGTCGGGCCCTGATGGTAGACAGCAAACGTCCTGAACTGGTTGAAGAGATTCAGGCCATGGTGCAGGAAATATCCGGAGGCGAAGTCCAATACCTGGTTAACGGGCATGTGCATCCTGACCATACTGATGGCAATGAATTTTTTGGCCTGAATGGGGCGACCATTATCGCCCACGAAGAAGTACGTCGTGTTATGTCGGCAGGACAACGTGGCGGCCCACCGTCACCTGCAACAGCACTGCCTGAAATTCTTATTACTGATAATGGCAGCCTGACGCTTCTGTTTGATGGCGAGACCGTGCGTATTTCCCATGCTCCTCCGGCCCATTCACTTGGCAATGTGATGGTGCATTACATGCAATCAAATGTTATTCACCTGGGTGATCTATACAGCCCCGAGCGTTACCCGGTTCTGGCGGGTGGAACGATTGACGGCTTTATTGCTGCCGATGAAAGTGCCCTGGCACTGGCAGATGCCAATACACGTTTCATTGCTGGCAATGGAGTAGTGACAGGCAGAGATGATCTTCAGGCTTATGTCGACATGGTGAAAACGGTTAAGGCACGTGTCGCTGAAATGATTGCAAACGGCATGAGTCAGGAAGAGGTGATTGCGGCAGCTCCTACAGCCGAGTTTGATGCCACCTGGGGTGATCCGGGGCGCTTCTTACCGGGCTTGTATCGAGAACTGGCAAATCCCTGATATTCTGATGCCGGTTTAGCGGTTGGCTGATCGTACCGCGCGCTGCTTGTCTATTTCCCATTGCCTGTCTTTAAGGGTAGCCCTCTTGTCATGAGACTGCTTACCCTTGGCCAGGGCAATCTGGCATTTCACCAGGTGATCCTTCCAGTACAGCTTGGTACAGACACAGGTATTTCCCTTCTGCTGGATACCCGCGAAAATTTTTGCCAGTTCCTTTTTATGCAGCAATAGTTTTCGGGTTCGTGTCGGGTCGGCAATGATGTGGGTGCTGGCAGTATCAAGAGGGTTTATCTGGGCCCCCAGTAACCAGGCTTCGCCATTTTGAATAATGACATGACAGTCTGTGAGCTGGACTTTTTTCTGGCGCAGGCTTTTCACTTCCCAACCGGTCAGGGCAATGCCGGCCTCTAACCTGTCACCGACAAAATAATCGTGGGTAGCCTTTTTGTTGACGATGATGGTGGTATCGTCTGCCTTGTTTTTCTTTGCTTTTGCCATGGTGCGCCATTATAGGGGGCGCAATGGCAGATGCCTATGTTTCTGGTAAACTCGATTCCCGTTGTTTTCAGTAAATACGGGTGCTTGGTACAAAGCATTAAAACGGGGAGAGAGTATGTCGGTTTTGCGCGGCCAATTCAGTTCAAAACTCGGTTTTATCCTGGCCTCAGCTGGCTCAGCTGTTGGTATTGGCAATCTTGTTGGCTTTCCCGTCATGGCATCGAAAAACGGTGGCGGTGCTTTCCTGTTTATTTACCTGCTCTTTATTGCCTTTGTTTGCTTTCCTGTCATGTTGGCAGAAATTTCCATGGGCCGTGCATCACAACGTAGTCCGGTTGGGGCCTTCCATGCACTCTCGCGAGGAAGCAAATCATGGCGTAAGGTTGGTGGTCTGGGCATTATTACGCCATTTTTCATAGCGGTCTTTTATTCAGTCATTACCGTCTGGATTCTAATTTATCTGGTGCAATCAGCTGCAGGCAATCTGGATGTCCTGGCAAATCCTGACACTTTTGGTGTCACAGTCGGCTCGCCAGCGATGTTTGCCTATCTGGTGCCATTGCTGTTGGTACTGTTTTTTATTCTTGGCCGCGGCGTTAATGACGGTATTGAGAAAGCGGCAAAAATTCTCATGCCTGCTCTGCTAATCATGATGGTGCTGCTGATTGGCTTTGTCCTGACCCTGGATAATGCCATGGCAGGTGTAGCGTTTTACCTGGTGCCGGATTTTTCAAAAATCGATAGCGGAGTCATTAACTCAGCGCTAAACCACGGGTTTTTCTCCCTATCCCTGGGTATGGGAATTCTGGTTACTTATGGCTCTTATCTCAGTAAAAATGAAAAACTGGTGAGTTCCACCCGCCTGGTAGCGGTAGCGGATACCGGTGTTGCTTTTTTTGCCGGGCTGTTGGTAATCCCCGCCGTGTTTGCTATGGATCCCGGCGTGAATGCCGATGAGCTTTCTGAAAGTAGTATCAGCCTTATGTTCAGTTACCTGCCCCAGGTATTTTTATCCTTGCAGGATTTTGTTGGCTACTTTGGCGCCAGCCTGGTTTCAACCATGTTCTTCACCCTGGTGTTTTTAGCGGCTCTCACATCCCTGGTGTCGATCACTGAAATTCCCATTGCCTACATCATGGATGAGCACGAAAAAACCCGGCGTGAATCTATTGTCTATATTGCTGTCTCTACCACGGTATTTATTCTTATCACCACAGTATCGTTTGGCATGAGTGATTTTTTCACCAGCTTTCTGAATTACGGCGGAATAAATAAATCATTTTTTGATCTGATCTACGATGTGTTTTATGAAACTATTCTGCCTTTAATGGGTTTCATTGTTTGTCTCTTTGTTTGTTACCGGTGGAAGAAGCATCGAATGAATGAAGAAATTGCGCTGCAGGATGAGGGCTTTCATGGCTCCCTGCTGGAGAGATACATTGGCATTTCCCTGGGTACCTTCATCCCACTGATCCTGTTGGCTGTGTTTGCCAATAATGTTTCAAGAATTTATTTTGCTCATAACCTTTTTGGGTTTTAAACAGGCCTCCTATTGACCCGCATAGAACAAAGTGCACTGCTGCCTTATTCTGCCAGCCAGCTTTTTGACCTTGTTAATGATATTGCAGCATATCCGCAATACATGGATGGCTGCCTGGGTGCGGAAATTATTGAGAGCAGCGCTGATAAAGTCACTGCACGTCTGGAACTTGGCAAGGCGGGTCTGCGTTATGCCTTTACTACGTGCAATACCCTGATCCCCGCAGTGAAAATGGATATGGCCCTGGTAGAAGGTCCGTTTAAACATTTTTCTGCTACCTGGATGTTTCAGGCCTTGAATGAATCAGCCTGCAAAATCAGTCTGGAAATGGAATTTGAGTTTTCCGCAGGCCTGGTTGATGTCGCCCTCAAGCGCCTGTTTGAAAACACCAGTCGCAACCTGGTCAATGCAGTGTGCAAGCGCGCTGAATTTCTGTACGGCTAAACAATGAGTGACGATTCAACCATAATAGTCGAAGTAGCCTTTGCGCTTCCGGAGCGCCAGGAGATAGTTGAACTACAGGTAAAAAAAGGCTGTACTGCAGAAGAGGCAATAGAATATTCCGGATTAAAGGAAAAATTTCCGGAGCCTGGTTTCGATGATCTTGCCAGGGGTGTTTTTTCCAGGCCGCTGAACGGGGTTGATCTACCACTACCGCAAGACTATGTGCTGGAAAATGCTGACCGGATAGAAATTTATCGGCCACTTGAAAAAGATCCAAAGCAGGCTCGAATTGATCGGGCTAAAAAAGTGCTTCTGGAAGAGCGGCAACAGGCACGAAAAGAAAAAGAAAAGAATAGATAAAAGAGAGATGTGTTATTGGGTGGCTGAGGAAATATCGGTGGGGGTGCTTTCGCTATCTTCACTTACATTTCCAAATTGCTCATTCTCAGGTGTTTGCTCAAAATCACCCGTAAAATGCGTGAGCTGGTCATTTTCGAAAAACACGGTGAGTGTTTCCTGAACCCGTTCGCCACCGCCTGGCTGAAAACTGTAAATGTAATCCCAGCGGTCCTGATCAAAAGTGTCTTTAATCATGGGAGTGCCGAGAATAAAGTTGACCTGGCGCTTGGTAAGGCCGGGACGTAACTGATCTATCATTTCCTGGGTAATGATATTTCCCTGGGGAATATTAAGGCGATATACCCCTGGAAAGGCAAACGAGGTCACACTGCCGCAACTACTTAGCAGCAGCGAAAGGAACAGCGTTGTGACTATTCTTCCAACAAGCGTTGTGACTGTTCTTCCAACAAGCGTTGTGACTGTTCTTCCAACAAGAGTTGTAACAAATGCTATTATGCGCAAGTTTCGTTCAGCCTTTTACTGTAAATCGTGAGAGGGCATAATAACTGAAACGCACCATGGATGTTAATAGTACGTTGCACCTGCCATATTGAAGATATAGAGGCCCAGTGAGAATGAGTGGAGAAAATCAGGAATTACGCAAGGCGGGACTAAAAGTCACCTTGCCGCGCGTCAAAATCATGCAGATTCTGGAATCAGCCGAGTCCAGGCACATGAGTGCGGAAGATGTGTACAAGGCCTTGCGTGATGCGGATGAAGATGTGGGTCTTGCTACCGTTTACCGTGTTTTAACCCAGTTTGAGTCAGCGGGTCTGGTTACCCGCCATCATTTTGAGGGCGGTCATTCAGTCTTTGAAATGACCCCTGAAGATCACCATGATCATGTTGTCTGCACCAAGTGCGGCAGAGTGGAAGAATTTTTTGATGAAATCATCGAGCAGCAACAACGAAAAGCCGCAGATAAGCTGGGCTTTACCATTTCTGACCATTCGCTTTATATCTATGGGTTGTGTGTGGATTGTCAGCAGGACTAGCGGCCTCTGGTCGCTCAGATACAAGATACAAGATACAAGGAGTTTAAAGAATACAGTTTTTTCTAAGTCGTTATTTCTACTGTAATTTGGGTTATAGGCTTGACATAAAATTTCAGGAAATCATGATTACCTTGTACCTTGTACCTTGTACCTTGTACCTTATTTAAGCCAGCATCTTCTCCGCATGCGCCAGCGACTGATCGGAGAGCTCTTCCCCGCCCAGCATCCTTGCGATTTCTTCTACTCGTTGCTTCTTGTCCAGTTTATTCAATTGGGTTGCCGTTGACGCATTCTCTGATGACTTGCTCACATAGAGATGCTGATGTCCCTGGCTGGCCACCTGGGGCTGGTGGGTTACACAAAGTACCTGACCATTGTCGCCAAGTTTGCGCAGCAACTCGCCAACGGATTTTGCCACGCCGCCGCCAATACCCACATCCACTTCATCAAATACCATGGATGGAATGGAAGATGTTTGCGCTGTAATAACCTGGATAGCCAGGCTGATGCGAGACAATTCGCCGCCGGAGGCTACTTTGACCAGTGGTCTGGGAGGTTGGCCGGGATTGGTACTGACCAGGAATTCGATACCTTCCAGACCGCCCGGTCTTGGTGTGCTGTCACTGTAGCGGGTGAGTGCAACACTGAGGCTGGCTGATTCCATACCCAGACGCTTCAACTGGCTGTTGATTTCCCTGGCAAGTTTTTTTGCACCCTTGTCACGGACCTTGCTCAGTTGTTCTGCCTTTTCCTGGTACTGTTTCAGCAGTTTTTCCAACTCCTCTTCCATTAACCCAATCTGCACATCGGCTTCACCGAGCCCTGATAATTCCTCGGCGAGCTGCTGATAATGTGCTGACAGTTCAGCTACTGGCAGGTGGTGTTTGCGTGCTAACTGGTGGATGAGTCCCAACCGCTGGTCAATTTCTTCAAGGCGTTGGGGATCCAGTTCAAACTGGTCAATGGCCTGCTTCATTGCTGCAGTCGCTTCTTCCACCTGGATCAGGGCGTTACCAAGAAAGGCTATGGCTTCTTCAGTCTCTTTGCTGGCATAAGGGATATCTTGCAGCAGAGTAATGGCCTTGTTCAGTGATTGCTGCATATTGAATTCGTCATTTTCATTGCACAAATCCAGTACTTGCTGGTTAACCTGAACAGACTCTTCGCCATGGCTGAGCTTCTTGTGTTCTTCTTCAAGGGCTTCCAGTTCGCCTTCTTCAAGGGCAAGCTCTTCCAGTTCTTTTACCTGGTAGCTGAGTAACTGATACTGGGCATTGGAGTCCTCGGCCCGATTTTTAATCTGTTCCAGTTCCACATTTAACTGACGCCACTTGGTTGCCAGCGTGCGGACCTCCAGGGACTCCTTATGCAGGCCGCAGTAGTCATCAAGTAAACGTTGGTGTGTCGCTGTTTTCAGTAAAGACTGGTGTTCATGCTGGCTGTGAATATCTATCAGCATTTCACCCAGATCCCTGAGGTTGTTCAGGGTAGTGGGGTGACCGTTGATATAGGCTCTGGAGCGGCCATCACGGGTTATTACCCGACGCAGAATGCAGGTGTTTTCATCCACATTAAAGTCATTGTCTTTCAGCCAGGCCAGGACATCGGTCTTTTCAGGCAGAGAGAAACAGGCCGTTATATCCGCTCGCTCCGCACCACCTCGAATCACTTCCCTGTCTGCCCGGTCGCCAAGGGTGAGCCCGAGGGCATCCAGCATGATGGATTTACCCGCCCCGGTTTCTCCGGTAATCACAGTCATACCGGCTTCCAGCTCGATTTCAAGCTGGTCAACGATGGCATAGTTACTGATGGTGAGTTGCTGCAACATAGTGGCAAAGTATAACGCGTAGTTGCTCTGATTTTAGTACAGATTTTCATTCAGGGTATCTGGTAATTCTGCATTGAAAAAAGGGCGTAATTTTCCCTTGATAACCAGGCCATTGACCCCCATATACCGGGTAATCAGAGGTTCCCTAAGTAAGAAGCTGGAGAAAAAACATGACGGGTGATGAGCCTGAAAAAGATAGTGTTGATGAGGAAGTATCAGCAGAGGTAGAGGGTACTGAATCCGGCCAGGAGACAGATAGCGAACTGGACAGCCAGATAGAAGAGGCCGTTGCAGCTGCGCTGGCTGAACAGCAGGATATGGTGCTGCGGGCCAGGGCTGAAGTTCAGAATACCCTTCGGCGCCGCGATCTGGATGTGGAAAAAGCGCATAAATTTGCCCTGGAAAAATTCAGTGGTGAACTTATTACTGTAGTGGATAACCTGGAAAGGGCCCTGGATGCAGTTCCTGATGCCGGGAATGAAAACGTCAAGGCCTTGTATGAGGGGGTTGAACTTACCCTGAAGGGATTCCTGGAAATATTGAATCGCTTCGATATCGAGCAGTTGGCTCCTGAAGGCGAGCCTTTCGATCCGCAGCAGCATGAAGCCATATCGATGGTTGAGAATGACGATGTTGAACCAAATACAGTTCTCACCGTAATTCAGAAAGGCTATGTCCTTAATGACAGGGTGATTCGCCCGGCCATGGTGGTTGTAGCCAAAGCGTCGGCAAAATAGGACATCTCAGCCACTACTTGATAAGTAGTGATTGCAACAAGAATTATGCCCTAAACCCTTGAATTATAAGGCGCCGGGCCAATATAGATGAAAGATAAACAAGAGAAGGGCGAATTACGCATAGAAATACGCGAATTACGCCCAGAGTTACGCGAAACACGCACAAGATTTAGTTGGAGAAAGACATTATGGGAAAAATAATTGGTATAGACCTTGGGACCACTAACTCCTGTGTGGCAATCATGGAAGGGGGTAAGGCCAAGGTTATTGAAAATGCTGAGGGTGATCGCACGACTCCTTCAATTATCGCTTATACAGAAGATGGTGAAACCCTGGTTGGTCAGCCGGCAAAACGCCAGGCTGTCACCAATCCAAGCAATACACTGTTTGCAATCAAGCGTTTGATTGGCCGCCAGTTTGATGATGATGTGGTACAGAAGGACATCAAGATGGTGCCATACAAGATCATCAAGGCAGATAATGGTGATGCCTGGGTTGAAGCCCATGGTGAAAAAATGGCGCCACCGCAAATTGCGGCGCAAATCCTGAAGAAAATGAAGAAAACGGCTGAGGACTACCTGGGTGAGGAAGTCACCGAGGCGGTTGTTACTGTACCTGCCTATTTTAATGATTCCCAGCGTCAGGCCACCAAGGATGCAGGCAAAATTGCCGGTCTAGATGTGAAACGTATTATCAATGAACCCACTGCAGCGGCCCTGGCTTATGGCATGGACAAGAAAGGCGGTGATTCCACCATTGCCGTGTATGACCTGGGTGGCGGAACCTTTGATATCTCAATCATTGAAATTGCAGAAACTGATGGCGAACATTCCTTTGAAGTACTGTCCACGAACGGTGACACATTTCTGGGTGGTGAAGACTTTGATCTGCGCCTGATTGATTTTCTGGCCGATGAGTTCAAAAAAGATTCCGGCATGGATCTGCACAACGATCCTTTGGCTCTGCAGCGTCTGAAAGAAGCCGCTGAAAAAGCCAAGATCGAGCTGTCTTCTGCTCAATCAACCGAAGTTAACCTGCCGTACATCACGGCTGATGCCAGTGGTCCGAAACATTTGGTCGTAAAACTGACCCGTTCCAAGCTGGAATCCCTGGTCGAGCAACTGGTCGATCGAACTATTGAACCTCTTAAAATGGCCCTGGCAGATGCAGGCCTGAGTGTCTCTGAAATCAATGATGTGATTCTGGTCGGCGGGCAGACCCGCATGCCGTTGGTGCAGAAGAAGGTGACAGAGTTTTTCGGTAAGGAGCCGCGCAAAGACGTGAATCCTGATGAAGCCGTTGCCATGGGTGCGTCCATTCAGGCAGCCGTATTGGCCGGTGATGTTACAGACGTGCTGTTGCTTGATGTGACTCCGCTATCTCTGGGTATTGAAACTCTCGGTGGCGTGGCCAGTGCCCTGATTGACAAGAACACAACGATTCCCTGCAACAAAAAGCAGACCTTCTCAACCGCTGATGATAACCAGACCGCTGTGACCATTCACGTGGTACAGGGAGAACGCAAGCAGGCTGCCCAGAACAAATCCCTGGGACGTTTTGACTTGACGGATATTCCGCCTGCACCGCGCGGTATGCCCCAAATTGAAGTCAGCTTTGACCTGAATGCGGACGGTATCCTCAATGTCTCTGCGAAAGACGTGGCTACAGGCAAGGAACAATCCATTGTGATCAAGGCCTCCAGCGGTTTGTCAGACGAAGAAATCGATAAAATGGTTCAGGATGCCGAGTCGCATGCGGCAGAGGACAAGAAATTCGAGGAACTCATTACGGCCCGCAACCAGGCGGATGGCTTGATCCATGCCACCAAAAAGACTTTGACGGAAGCTGCGGACAAGGTTGAAGCCGACGAGAAAGAAAAAATTGAAGCCGCCATTTCGGCCCTTGAAGAAGTGCTGAAAGGTGATGATCTGGCTAAGATTGAAGCGAAGACCAAGGATCTGACAGATGCCTCTACCAACCTGGCTCAGCGCATGTATGCCGAAGCGCAGGCGGCGCAAGGTGATAGCCCGGATGGTGCAGCTGCAGATTCTGATGCCTCCGGCGCAGATGATGCTGTGGATGCCGAGTTTGAAGAAGTGCAGGAAGAAGCCAAGGAAGAAGCTGAAGAAGAAAAATAAGGGTCTTTCTTCACAGCGGGCACAAACCGCAGGATGGTAAAGTTTTAAAAACTAACGTGGGCTCGCGCTCACGTTAGTTTTTTCGTATTCGGGATTTGTATGGAAAAAAGAGATTATTACGAAATACTGGGTGTAGAGCGTGGAGCCGATAGTGCCGAACTGAAAAAGGCCTACCGGCGCATTGCCATGAAAAATCACCCGGACCGTAATCCCGGCGATGATGAAGCGGAAAAGCGCTTCAAGGAAGCTAACGAGGCTTACGAAGTTCTCAGTGATAAAGACAAGCGCAGCGCTTACGATCAGTTTGGTCATGCCGGTGTCGGTGGCATGGGCGGTGGTGGTGATGCTTCAGGTTTCAGTGATATTTTCGGCGATATCTTCGGCGACATTTTTGGTGGTAGCGGACGTGGCCGCAGTCATGTCCAGCGTGGCGCCGATCTCAGCTACACACTGAGCCTGAGTCTCGAAGAAGCTGTTCGCGGTACTGAAGTTAAAATCCGTATTCCCACGACAATTCACTGCGACACCTGTGATGGTTCCGGTGCAAAGAAAGGGACAACACCGGAGAATTGCGCGACCTGTAATGGTATGGGTCAAGTGCGCATGCGCCAGGGGCCTTTTTCCGTCCAGCAGACATGCCCACGTTGTCAGGGCGCTGGCAAAACCATCAAGGATCCCTGTCATATCTGCCATGGCCGTGGCAATGTCGAGGAAACCAAGACCCTGTCTGTGAAAGTGCCGGCAGGAGTAGACGATGGTGACAGGATTCGGCTGACTGGAGAAGGTGAGGCGGGTCTTCATGGTGGGCCTCCCGGTGACCTTTATGTGCAGATGGCCATCAAGGAACATCCTATCTTTGGCCGTGATGGCAATAACCTGTATTGCGAAATCCCCATCAGTTTTGTTGATGCGGCCCTGGGTGGGGAACTGGAAGTGCCTACCCTGGAAGGCAAGGTTAAGCTGAAAATCCCGACCGAAACGCAGACCGGAAAACTGTTTCGCCTGCGCAACAAAGGCGTCACGCCAGTAAGAGGGGGGGCTCAGGGTGACCTGCTGTGCCGGGTTATCGTGGAAACGCCTGTCCATCTGACCAAGAAACAGAAAGAGCTGCTTGCTGAATTCCAGGAAATCCAGGAAAGCCAGGGCAACAAGCAATCACCAAAGCGCTCCAGCTGGTTTGATGGTGTTAAAAACTTCGTTGATGCATTAAAGTCCTGATTCAAACAACCCTTTGGAAGCCAATATGTTGCGTATCGCCGTAGCCGGTGTCACCGGTCGCATGGGTAAAATCATTGTTGAGGCCATCTTTAAATCAGAAGAGGCCGTGCTGGGCGCAGCATCTGTCCGGGCTAACAGCCAGCATTTGGAAGAAGAAGTTGGTGGTTTTTGTGGACTCCCATCCCAGGATGTTTACGCGGTGGATAATTTTGCCGATGCCCTTGATGATTTTGATGTGCTGATCGATTTCACCAGTCCAGCGGCCACCATGCATCACCTGGAAATCTGCCTGTCTGGAAAAAAGAAGATGGTGATTGGTACCACCGGGTTCAGTGACGAACAAAAATCAGCCATCCAGGCGGCCAGCAATGAAATCCCCATAGTATTCGCCCCAAATATGAGTGTGGGCGTCAACCTGTGCCTGAAATTGCTGGATCAGGCGGCCCGGGTGATCGGAGAAGATTCCGATATCGAAATTATCGAAGCCCATCATCGTCACAAGAAAGATGCTCCGTCCGGTACTGCCCTGAGAATGGGAGAAGTGGTGGCAGATGCTCTGGGTCGAAACCTGGATGATGTCGCGGTCTATGGCCGGGAAGGGCAGATCGGCGAGCGCGACAAAAACACCATTGGTTTTGAGTCCATTCGCGCCGGAGATATCGTTGGCGACCATACTGTCCTGTTTGCCGGAGATGGGGAGCGTATAGAAATCACCCACAAATCCAACAGCCGTATGACGTATGCGGCCGGATCTGTGAAAGCGGCGCTGTTCATTCAGAACCAGAAAAGTGGCCTGTATGATATGCAGGACGTATTGGGGCTGTAGTTTCTGGATGTTTCTGGAAGGCAATAAAAAAAACAGACTAAAAAACTGATAAAAACTTCTGTTTTTACACATCTGTGATGGACAAGCAGGGGCTGTTTTTCATAGAATGCCTTTTCAGTATGAAGACACTGAGACAAGCCCTGACTCCTGCTGATATGAGCTCATATGAGCTCATAATAAGTACAAGAGTCTTGAAAAGAATTTGAAAAAGCGGATTGGGATTTTCCCCATTCCGCTTTTTTTTAGGCAGCGGCGGCGCTTTTTTAAAGCTCCAATAGCGCTTCTTAGGCACCAGCAGCGCTATTTATTTCCGCTACCTGTTAGCTGTTTCCGAAAGTGTCCCTTTCTCTTACGACTATATTTTCAGCCGAGCTTGACCGGTTGAAGTTTTTTGCGAGCTGAATTTTGCTCCACGCAAGAGATTGATTTCACTGCTGAACTGAGGAGATTATGCAATACAAGCCCGCCATACTTGCCCTTGAAGACGGCTCCATTTTTGAAGGTTTATCCATTGGTGCTGAAGGTCAGTCCACCGGTGAAGTGGTATTTAATACCGCGATGTCCGGTTATCAGGAAATTCTCACCGATCCCTCTTACGCCCAACAAATCATCACCTTTACCTATCCTCATATCGGGAATACCGGTACCAATTCAGAGGACAATGAATCTGAAAAGGTTTGGGCTTCAGGTATGGTAATTCGGGATCTGCCAATATTGGCGAGTAATTTCCGTAACGAACAATCTCTTTCAGATTTTCTGAAGCTACACAATGTAGTGGCAATCAGTGACATCGATACCCGTCGCCTGACACGTATTTTGCGCGACAATGGCCCCTTGAATGGCTGTTTGCTCGCAGGGGGCCAACTTGAGGTGGACATAGACAAGGGCAGAGAAGTGGCATTAAGTGCGGCAAAAACTTTTCCAGGCCTGGTAGGAATGGATCTGGCCAGGGAAGTCTCCTGTAAAAATTCTATGTTGTGGGAAGAAGGTAGCTGGCAGTTGAATGTGGGTCATCAGAAACCGGAACAACCAGGTGAGTATCACGTGGTTGCTTATGACTTCGGCGTGAAACGCAATATCCTGCGAATGCTCACTGATCGCTCCTGCAAAGTTACCGTAGTTCCTGCCCAGACGCCGGCCAGTGAAGTGTTGGCGATGAATCCTGATGGTGTGTTTTTATCCAATGGCCCGGGTGATCCGGAACCCTGTGATTATGCCATCAGCGCTATCAAGGAAATTCTTGAGACAGATACGCCGGTATTTGGCATTTGTCTGGGTCACCAGTTACTGGCGCTTGCCAGTGGTGCCAGGACCATAAAAATGAAATTAGGCCACCATGGCGCCAACCATCCGGTACAGGAATTGGCGTCTGGCAAAGTCTTTATTACCAGTCAGAACCATGGCTTTGCCGTGGATGCCGAGAGTCTTCCTGACAATGTTCAGGCAACCTACAAATCTTTGTTTGATGGCTCTCTGCAAGGCATTCATCTTACGGATAAACCGGCTTTTGGATTTCAGGGACACCCTGAAGCGAGCCCGGGACCACATGACATTGCCCCGGTGTTTGACCACTTTATTGAACTAATTCAGAAATCTCGATAAACAAACAGAATTTATGCCTAAAAGAACTGATATACAAAGCATCCTCATCATAGGCGCAGGTCCGATTGTAATCGGCCAGGCCTGTGAGTTTGATTATTCCGGAGCCCAGGCCTGCCAGGCACTTCGTGAAGAAGGCTACCGCGTGATCCTGGTCAATTCCAACCCCGCCACTATCATGACCGACCCCGGTATGGCAGATGCCACCTATATTGAACCGGTGGAATGGCGCACAGTAGAAAAGATTATTGCGAAAGAAAAACCCGATGCCATTTTGCCAACCATGGGCGGTCAGACTGCGCTGAATTGCGCCCTGGACCTTGACCGGATGGGCGTGCTGAAAAAATATGGGGTAGAACTGATTGGTGCGAAAAAAGAGGCTATTGATAAGGCTGAGGACAGAGAGCTTTTTGACAATGCCATGGTTGCCATTGGCCTGGAAACTCCCAGGCACTACATTGCCAAAAGTATGGAAGATGCTTTGAAAGCGGTCGAGCAGCTTGGCTTTCCCTGCATTATCAGGCCTTCTTTCACCATGGGTGGCAGTGGTGGCGGTATCGCCTATAACAAGGAAGAGTTTGAGGAAATATGCAAGCGCGGTCTTGATCTCTCGCCAACAAATGAGTTGTTGATTGATGAATCCCTGATTGGCTGGAAAGAATATGAGCTGGAAGTTGTCAGGGATAAAAATGACAACTGCATCATCGTCTGCAGTATTGAAAACTTTGACGCCATGGGCATCCATACTGGTGACTCAATTACTGTGGCACCCGCACAAACGCTCACAGACAAGGAATACCAGATTCTCAGGAATGCCTCTATTGATGTATTGCGGGAGATTGGCGTGGAAACCGGCGGATCAAACGTACAGTTTGGTATTAACCCCAGGGATGGCCGCCTTGTCGTGATTGAAATGAACCCCAGGGTATCGCGCTCGTCAGCCCTGGCATCGAAAGCTACGGGCTTTCCCATTGCCCGGGTAGCGGCAAAATTAGCCGTAGGGTTTACTCTTGATGAGTTAAGCAACGAAATTACCGGGGGTGTAACCCCGGCATCTTTTGAACCTACCCTGGATTATTTTGTTACCAAGATTCCCCGTTTCACCTTCGAAAAATTCCCCCAGGCTCCCGATCGTTTGACGACACAAATGAAATCAGTTGGTGAAGTCATGGCTATTGGCCGCACATTCCAGGAATCATTCCAGAAAGCCCTGCGTGGAATGGAAATAGGCATCAGTGGTTTTGATCCCATTCTTGATGTGGAAGCCAGTAATGCCAAAGAAGTCTTGCTCAGGGAGTTAAAAGATCCGGGGGCAGACCGGATTCGCTATATCGGCGACGCTTTTCGTGCCGGCATGTCTGTGGATGAATTGTATGAGCACACCGGTATAGACCATTGGTATTTGATCCAGATTGAAGACATTATCCAGGAAGAAAAAAAGCTGGAAACAATGACGCTGGATGATCTGGATAAAGCCGGCTTGTATAAACTCAAGCGCAAAGGCTTTTCCGACCAGCGTTTGGCCAGTGTCATGGGCATCTCTGAAGATGAGATGCGCAATAAACGCCATAGTCTGGATATTCGCCCGGTGTACAAGCGGGTTGATACCTGTGCTGCAGAATTTCGTTCCACCACCGCCTACATGTATTCCTGCTATGAGGAAGAATGCGAGGCGGAAGTTTCGGACCGCAAGAAAATTATTGTTCTTGGCGGTGGCCCCAATCGTATTGGTCAGGGCATTGAGTTTGATTACTGTTGCGTTCATGCGGCACTGGCCATGCGGGAAGAAGGTTACGAAGCCATTATGGTTAACTGTAATCCTGAAACTGTCTCAACTGACTTTAATATTTCAGACCGCCTGTATTTCGAACCAGTCACTCTCGAAGATGTGCTGGAGATTGTTCATATCGAAAAACCGGATGGCGTGATCGTTCAATTTGGTGGTCAGACTCCGCTCAAACTTGTCACGCAACTGGAAAAACTCGGGGTGCCGATTATTGGCACGACGGCAGATGCTATTGATCGTGCGGAAGACCGCGAGCGCTTTCAGAGCATGATTACCAAACTGGGACTCAAGCAGCCACCAAATAAAACTGTGCGTAGCCTGGAAGAAGCAGTTATTGAAGGAGAAAAAATTGGTTATCCATTGGTAGTAAGACCTTCCTATGTGCTGGGTGGTCGCGCCATGGAAATTGTTTATAACGAGGTGGAGCTGAAACGCTACATCAACAGTGCGGTCGAAGTCTCCAATGAAAGTCCTGTGCTGCTGGATTACTATCTGAATTCAGCCATAGAGATGGATGTGGATGTGGTGAGTGATGGAAATCAGGTTGTGGTTGGATCCATCATGCAACATATTGAACAGGCCGGAGTGCATTCCGGTGACTCTGCCTGTTCTTTACCACCCTACAGCCTGCCCATGGATGTTCAGGACAAGATTCGTGAACAGTGTATTCAACTCGCCATCGAGCTGGGTGTTGTGGGATTGATGAACGCGCAACTGGCCTATCAGGATGGTGAGGTCTACATCATCGAAGTTAACCCACGCGCTTCGCGTACTGTCCCATTTGTCTCAAAGTGTATTGGTGCTTCACTGGCCAAGATAGCAGCCAAGTGTATGGTTGGTATCTCTTTGAAATCACAGGGCTTTACCGAGGAAATCGTGCCAAATTTTTATGCGGTGAAAGAAGCTATATTTCCGTTCAACAAGTTTCCGGGTGTGGATCCCATACTTGGTCCCGAGATGAAATCCACGGGTGAGGTTATGGGCACAGGCGCAACCTTTGCCGAGGCCTACTACAAGTCCCAGGGGTTGGGTGAGCTCAATATTCCTCTGGATGGTAAAGCCTTCATCAGTGTCAGAGAAGTGGACAAGCCTGACCTGCCGGAATTGGCAAGAAATTACCATGAGCTTGGCTTTACGCTGGTAGCAACCAAGGGTACCGCCAAGGTCATCAGGGATGCCGGCATTCCGGTGGAGTCAGTGAATAAAGTAATGGAAGGCAGACCCCACATAGTCGATATGTTGAAAAATGATGAAATAGACCTTATCGTAAACACTACGGAAGGGCGCCAGGCTATCGCCGACTCCGCTACTATCCGCAGTACGGCCTTGCGTCATGGTGTCTACTGTACAACCACTATTGCCAGTGCCAAAGCAGTGTATGAAGCGCTAATCTTTGGTGGGGATACTTCAGTAAACAGCCTGCAGCATCTGCACGCTGAACATAAATCCTGATTTAAATCATAAATATCGATTGTTACAGCGGCACACGAAGTGCCGCTCGCGGCTTTAGCCGTCGGGAGGGAGTGAAATACAAGCAAATTCGCATAGTTGCGTTAGTATTTCATGACCGTGTGACTAAATTGATCAGGACGATCAATTTAGTCACTTACAATAAATAGAGAGAAAGGATATGCGTAAAGTACCGATGACTATTGATGGTGCCGAAAGACTTCGAGAGGAACTCAATGACCTCAAGTCGGTGCAGCGCCCGAAAATCATCCAGGCAATTGCAGTAGCCAGGGAACATGGTGATTTGAAAGAAAATGCTGAATACCATGCGGCCCGGGAACAGCAAAGTTTTTGCGAAGGCCGAATCCAGGAAATAGAAGGCAAACTGGCAGACTCTGAAATCATTGATGTGAAAAGTATTCCTGCAACCGGGAAGGTTATTTTTGGCACTACGGTATCGCTTTATAACCTGGACACTGAAAAGTCTGTGACTTACCAGATAGTTGGGGAAGACGAAGCAGATGTGAAAAGCGGCAAGATTTCAGTAGGGTCCCCCATCGCGCGTGCAATGATGGGTAAGGCAGAAGGCGATGAAATTACAGTTCAGGCACCGGCGGGTGAAACACCGTATGAAATTGAAAAGGTTGAGCACCTTTGAGGCCAAAGGCTAAAGGATAAAAGCTGAAAGCAGGTACGCTGTATCTCGAAGAATTTGTTTTTTGCTTTAAGCCTTTAGCTTTAAGCCTTAAACCTTAAACCGTTCAATATTCGACAGATGTGGTTTCTGTTCAGCAGCTTTACGGTAGATCAGGGCTGTTTTTCCAATTACCTGTACCAATTCGGCGGCCTGGTTTTCACAAATCTCATTAATGACAGCGATTTTTGCTTCCCTGTTATCGGTAACTACCCTGATCTTGATCAGCTCATGATCTGACAAGGCCCGATTGATTTCAGCCAGGACATTTTCAGTCAGGCCCTTGGCGATAATAACAACAGGATTGAGTTGATGGCCTATACTGCGGTATTGGCGACGTGTTTTGTTATCAAGACTCATAATATTTCCTGGTAAATTCCCGAGCCGGAAAAAAGCTGAGCATTCTATACAAAACACAGAGGATTAGATATGTACTACAGATCGGGTGATCTGTTTAATTGGTAAAAGTGATGTCGAAATCCAAGAGCAGTAAAAACTGGCTGAAAGAGCATGAAGAGGATGCCTGGGTAAAACGTGCACGAGAAGATGGTTATCGCTCCCGTGCCAGTTACAAACTGCTGGAAATCCAGAATTCGGACAAACTGATCAAGCCGGGGATGACTGTAGTTGATCTTGGCGCCGCCCCGGGTGGCTGGTCCCAGGTTGCGGCTAAACTGGTTGGTAAAAAGGGTTTGGTGATTGCATCGGATATTTTGGCGATGGATGCAATCCCCGATGTCAGCTTTATTCAGGGAGATTTCACAGAAGAGAGTTGTCTTAAGGAAATACTGGATAAGGTCAGTGAGAATGGGGCTGTTGAAAGAGGTGTAGACCTTGTAATTTCCGATATGGCCCCCAATTTAAGTGGTATGGCGGCTATTGATCAGCCCAGATCAATGTTTCTGGTTGAACTGGCACTGGATTTTGCCCGTACAACTCTAAACCCCGGTGGCTCCCTTTTGACCAAGGTGTTCCAGGGGGAGGGCTTCGAAGCTCTGTTACAGGATGTGAAAGCAGATTTTTCACAGGTAATAAACAGGAAACCTGATGCATCCCGGTCTCGATCAAAGGAAATATATCTGCTCGCAAAGGGGTATAAACCCTGAAAATACACATAAACCCGCATAATTACTGGGGGTAAAGCACGAATCCTGGCCTGAACGTAGTAGGCAAAACAGAGGTTTCATGCAAGAATTGAAGCTTACTATCCAGAATGAAGCTGTTTAACCGGCGTTTTGGGTGAAGCATATAGAGGCATTAAAAGAGGATTAAGCCGTTGAATGATATGGCAAAAAATTTGCTCCTGTGGATGATTATTGCAGCAGTCCTGCTGACTGTATTCAATAATTTTAATCAGCCAACCACGGCTGAACAGCTTGTCTATTCTGATTTCATTCAGGAAGTCCAGCGGGGAAATATTACAGAAGTCACAATTACTGGTGGTGAAATTCATGGCACCAAAACCAGTGGTACCCGTTTCGTTACCGTTAATGCCTACATTGATGATCCCAAGCTCTTTGATGATCTGGTTTCACATGGAGTGCGCGTCAGTGCTGAAATGCCTGCGCAGCAAAGTATCTGGACCCAGCTACTGGTGGCATCTTTTCCCATCCTGATCATTATCGCTGTGTTCATGTTTTTCATGCGCCAGATGCAGGGTGGAGGCGTTGGTGGTAAAGGTGGTCCGATGGCCTTTGGGAAAAGTAAGGCCAAGATGCTCAGTGAAGACCAGGTCAAGATTACGTTTGCTGATGTAGCGGGTGTCGATGAGGCCAAGGAAGACGTTAAGGAACTGGTGGACTTCCTGCGCGAACCGGACAAATTTCAACGCCTGGGAGGCAGAATTCCCCGTGGTGTTCTCATGGTGGGGCAGCCCGGTACTGGTAAAACTCTTTTGGCCAAGGCAATCGCCGGTGAAGCTAAGGTACCGTTCTTTTCTATTTCCGGATCTGACTTTGTGGAAATGTTTGTCGGTGTAGGTGCATCCCGTGTCCGTGACATGTTTGACCAGGCCAAGAAACAGTCCCCCTGTATTATTTTTATCGATGAAATAGACGCAGTAGGTCGACATCGCGGCGCTGGTGTTGGCGGTGGACATGATGAGCGTGAGCAAACCCTGAACCAGTTACTGGTTGAAATGGATGGTTTTGAAGGCAATGACGGTGTCATTGTTATCGCCGCCACCAACAGGCCTGACGTGCTTGACCCGGCCTTGTTACGCCCAGGCCGTTTTGATCGCCAGGTAGTGGTTGGGCTTCCTGATATTCGTGGCCGCGAACAGATTCTGAAAGTGCATATGCGCAAAGTACCAATTTCCGATGGAGTGGACGCCTCCGTCCTGGCACGTGCAACGCCCGGGTTTTCAGGTGCTGACCTGGCAAACCTGGTTAATGAATCGGCCCTTTTTGCAGCGCGCTCCAGCAAGAAACAGGTCACCATGGAAGAGTTTGAAAAAGCCAAAGACAAAATCATGATGGGTGCAGAGCGCAAGTCCATGGTGATGTCTGATAAGGAAAAACTGAATACCGCCTATCACGAAGCGGGTCACGCCATTGTTGGTCGTATGGTCCCCGAGCATGATCCGGTCTACAAGGTCAGTATTATTCCGCGAGGCAGGGCGCTTGGTGTCACCATGTTTTTACCGGAAGAGGATCGCTACAGTCATAGCAAGCAAAGCATACTAAGCCAGATTTGCTCCCTGTATGGTGGTCGTATCGCTGAAGAAATGACGCTTGGACTGGAAGGTGTTACTACTGGCGCTTCCAATGATATTCAGCGTGCAACCCAAATGGCCCATAACATGGTTAAAAAATGGGGCCTGTCTGAGCGCATGGGTCCATTGCAATATGACGACGAAGCCGATGAGGTTTTTCTGGGTCGTTCAGCTTCAGGACAAAACAAGGTACTGTCATCAGATACTACGAAAGCGATTGATGAGGAAGTACGCAGTATTATTGATACCTGTTATGAACGGGCAAAAACCATTCTGGAAGAGAACCGTGACAAGCTTGAAGCAATGAAAGATGCGCTGATGGAATGGGAGACTATAGACGCAGGTCAGATTGATGACGTCATGAATGGTAGAAAACCAAGACCGCCTGAGGGCTGGCATGATGATGACTATGGTTCCGGAAAAACAGAATCCGTTGCAACTGTTTCTGAAGATAAAGACAAACAGAAAAAGGACGACGACAAGGATTCGAAGAAACCTATTGGTGGTCCGGCCAGTGAACATTAGGACTGAAACCGGATAACCCTGTAAGGAGCTCTTTCGAGCTCCTTTTTATTTGGTTCAAATGAAATACCAAGGCAGTTCATGACATTACATTCTTCCCCTGTATCTCATTCACGGCATTTCGATTTTGTCGGTAAAACGCTTGATCTGTCCCGCTCCCATGTCATGGGCATTTTGAATATAACGCCAGATTCGTTTTCTGATGGCGGTGAGTTGATGTCAGGAGAAGGGGGTGTCGAACTCTCAAGCGTATTGAAAAGAGCCGAGATCATGGTCAGCTCGGGCGCCGCTATTTTGGATATTGGTGGCGAATCTACCCGGCCAGGCGCCCTGGAAGTGTCCAGCCAGGAAGAAATAAATAGAGTGATGCCTGTTATTGAGGCAATAAGCCGAAATTTTGATGTCATTATTTCTGCCGACACCAGTAATCCGGAATTAATTGGCTTGTGCAAGGATGCTGGTGTTGGGCTTATTAATGATGTCAGAGCCCTGACCAGGGAAGGAGCCCTGCACGCTGCAGCGAAATCAGGCTTACCAGTTTGTCTCATGCATATGCGGGGCACACCTGTGGATATGCAGGATGACCCGGTTTATAGGGATGTGGTGCCGGATATTGCCACCTTTCTTGAGAGCCGTGTAAATGCATGTACAGATGCAGGTATCGAAAGAAATAAAATTCTCCTGGATCCAGGCTTTGGTTTTGGTAAAACGCAGGAACATAACCTGGAATTGCTTGGCAGACTTGGAGAGCTGCAACAGTTAGAATTACCTCTGTTAATTGGTATTTCCAGAAAAAGAATGATCGGTCTCATAACAGGTCGCAGGGAAAAGGAAAGGGTAACTGGCAGTATCGCAGCGGCTGTTATTGGTGTCATGAATGGTGCCAGGATAGTTAGAACCCATGATGTTGCAGAGACCGTCGATGCTCTCAAGGTGTGCAATGAAGTCCTGAAGCTTGAGCTTGGCTGAAGATGCTTCCTGGACAGCAGTGTAACTTGTGAATTTATTTATAATAAAAACAAAGAGATATGTGTGGTGAGTAAAAAATATTTTGGTACAGACGGTATCCGGGGGGAAGTAGGAATCTATCCTATTACTCCGGACTTTATGCTCAAGTTGGGCTGGGCAACAGGGAAAGTTTTTGCCAACAAAGGTATTGGTAAAATTCTTATTGGCAAGGATACCCGCATCTCCGGGTACATGTTTGAATCTTCACTTGAAGCAGGTCTCACCTCAGCAGGAGTGGATGTAAACCTTCTTGGACCAATGCCAACGCCAGCTGTGGCCTATCTCACTCGCACCTTTCAGGCTCAGGCTGGCATTGTTATCAGTGCTTCCCACAATAGCTACCAGGATAATGGCATCAAGTTTTTTTCTGGTGATGGAACCAAACTGGCAGATGAAATAGAAAATGCCATTGAAGAAGCCATGCAAGGTGAGCTTACTACTGTGGATTCCAGTGCGATTGGAAAGGCATCGCGCATAGTGGATGCCAGTGGTCGTTATATTGAATTTTGTAAAAGTACTGTGCCAGGAAATCTGAGCCTGAAAGGTCTGTCCATCGTTCTCGATTGTGCTAATGGGGCTACCTACCATATTGCGCCTAATGTCTTTCGGGAACTGGGTGCGACAGTAACCACCATTGGTACTGATCCTGATGGTTTAAATATAAACCGTGAATGTGGCTCAACCCATCCGGAAAAACTTGTTGCGAAGGTTCTTGAGGAAAAAGCCGATTTAGGCATTGCCTTTGATGGCGATGGCGATCGGGTCATTATGGCTGATCATACTGGTGAACTGGTCGATGGTGATGAACTGCTTTACATCATTGCTCGCTATAAGCTGGGTAAAAACCACAAGGACCAGGGCATAGTTGGCACCTTGATGAGTAACCTGGGTCTTGAAATTGCTCTCAATGAGATGGACATTCCGTTTCGGCGGACAAAGGTTGGTGATCGTTATGTCATGTCTGAATTGCTGACCCGACAATGGCTGTTTGGTGGCGAATCATCAGGCCACATCATATGTCTGGATTCCACGTCGACAGGGGATGGAATTATTTCAGCGCTTCAAGTTATCTCGGCAATGCAGGTATTGGGAAAAAGCCTGAATGAATTAAAGTCCGGCATGACCAAGTTCCCTCAAACCATGATAAATGTCCGTATTAAAGACAGACAGGCCCTGGAAGATAACAAGGCTATCAAGGCATCCGTCAGCAAAGCAGAAGCTGAATTGGGCAAGACGGGCCGCGTTTTGCTCAGGCCTTCCGGCACGGAACCTGTTGTCAGGGTTATGGTAGAAGGAGAAGACGAAGACCAGGTCAGCAAGCTGGCTCAGGATATCGCCGCAGTGGTTACCGCTGAAATGAAGGCATAAGTAGCTTGATGGGGAATTTTCAGGCTCAGCTACCGGGAACTGACAAACCTGTACCATCGCTATATAAGCCCCTGAATTTCCAGAGCTATAAGCACTTGCTTTCTTGCAAGTAGGACCCATGTTGGTTAGTATTGGCGCCCATTTTTGGCGGGCTAAACTCCGTTAACTCCAGGAGTAAAAATGCGCAAAGGGCTGGTAGCAGCGAACTGGAAAATGCATGGGTCCAGAGAGAGCAATGCAGCCCTGCTCGATGCACTTGTTACCGGGCTGGAACAAGCTGGACTGGTAAACAACGCTGAAACAGATGTTCTGATTTGCCCACCTTCAGTTTACCTGGACCAGGTCAGACACCTGATTGGCAACAGCAAGCTCCTGCTAGGTGCCCAGAATGTCCACTCAGAAGCAACGGGGGCGTTCACTGGCGAAAATTCTGCCAGTATGCTCAGGGATATTGGCTGTAGTCATGTCATTATCGGGCATTCTGAAAGAAGAGAAATATTTGCTGAGAGTGACAGTTTTATCGCGGCCAAGTTTTCAGCGGCTCAGACAAATTGCTTAATACCAATACTGTGCGTTGGGGAGACACAAGAGCAAAGAGAAGCGGGTGAAACGAAGGCGATAGTGTTGCGGCAGTTAGCTGCGGTACTTCAAAGCGCGGGGATTGAGTCATTCAACAATGCTGTTGTAGCCTACGAGCCCGTTTGGGCTATAGGGACAGGGTTAACCGCAACACCCGAGCAGGCTCAGGAAGTACATGCACTCATCCGCAATACTATGAGTGAGCAGGATGTTGAAATTGCCAACAACATACAGATTTTGTATGGGGGTAGTGTAAAAGGAGCAAACGCAGTTGAACTGTTTGCTCAACCAGATATAGATGGTGGCCTTGTTGGTGGCGCCTCACTGGATGCAGAAGATTTTATAAAAATTTGCTCAAGTTTCAGATAAAGGTATAAATACCGGAAGTAAGCCAAGCGGAATGTAATTGGTAGTTATCAAATAGCACTTAGATGCCCTTAATTGGAAGAACATAGATCAGAGAAAAATATGGAATCAATAATTATTTTTGTACATGTCATAGCAGCCATTGCGATTACCGGGCTTGTACTTATTCAGCATGGTAAAGGCGCCGATATGGGTGCTTCATTTGGCAGCGGAGCTTCTCAAACGATTTTTGGTAGTTCTGGAAGCGGCAATGTGTTGTCCAAATCTACCTCTTTTATGGCATTAGTGTTTTTTGTCACCAGTCTTTTCCTGGCCATAATGGCCAGAGAGCAGGCTGATCTCAGTATCGATGACAGCGGGTTAATTGAAAACCTCAATGAAATTTCAATACCTGCTCCTGCTTCAGAACCCTTGCTGGATGATATTCCCGTAGCATTTGAAGCTGAGGGAGATATTCCTCAGGTTGCAGACGAATTGCCCTCTACTGATAGTGAGGATTAAAAAAAGTTACAAATTAGCCGAAGTGGTGGAATTGGTAGACACGCTATCTTGAGGGGGTAGTGACCTACGGTCGTGCCGGTTCAAGTCCGGCCTTCGGCACCAAATATATTGTAGTATTTAACTAATACTGGGGACTTAAAAGAGTCCAGAAAGCTTACACACAGTAGGTTAGGAGCCTCCAAAGCTCCCGGTCCAAAGCAGCAATTGCAAGTGAACGAAGAAACCTCCCAAAAGTTCTAACCAGGTTCAATTAAGCACACACAGTAGGTTTGGAGCCTCCTGGGCTCCCGGCCCAAGCAGCAATTGGCAGTGTTCGAAGAAAAATCCCAACAGTTTTAACCAGATTCGACCAGGAACACACCAGGCTGGAGCCTCAAGGCCTCCTGATTCACAAAACCCTCATATTTACTGGCGTTAAACATGGTTAAAGGGATGTTTAACCTTGACCATCAGGGGTTGTACTCCTATAATTCCCGGCCTTTCCTCTGAGCCATAGGGGAAAGATTTTAAAGAGTGGATGCGGGGTGGAGCAGTCTGGCAGCTCGTCGGGCTCATAACCCGAAGGTCGTAGGTTCAAATCCTGCCCCCGCTACCAACTTTAGAAGAGGTAATACCCCTTGAGGAAGAGCGCCCGACCAGTCGGGCTCTGCTCCTTAAACCAAGGGGAAGGTGGAAGGTTCAAATCCTGCCCCCGCTACCAACTTTAGAAGAGGTAATACCCCTTGAGGAAGGGCACCCGACAAGTCGGGCTCTGCTCCTTAAACCAAGGGGAAGGTGGAAGGTTCAAATCCTGCCCCTTTTTACCAATTGAATTATGTGAGCAGATTATTATGGGGTCTGCTGGTTTTGAAGAGAATTGCTAGTTGGGTATGGCTCTATCCAAACCACGGGAAAGGCTATAGGTTAAAATCCTGTCCCGCCACGATACATTCGGAAACCAGTTGGCATTATGGTTTTCAGGATTTTAGAAGCCCCTATATGGGGCTTTTTAGTAGGTTTAAGAGAAGTATTTTGGTGGGCATGTGCCCACTTTTTGGTTGCAGAGATTTAAGTTTGGTTTGAAATGAGCTCAAAAACCACCGAGTTGTGTCAGCTTTTTGAACCAGCAATCAATGCGTTGGGTTTTACTCTTTGGGGAATCGAATATATTCCCCAGGGGCGCTACTCCCTGCTTCGAGTGTATCTCGATAAAGAAGGGGGGGTAGACATTGAGGATTGCGCCCTTGCCAGCAGGCAAATCAGCAGCATCCTGGATGTAGAGGATCCTATCAGCGGTGAATACACGCTGGAGGTTTCTTCTCCCGGACTGGATAGGGTCTTGTTTACCCTTGACCAGTTCAAGGAGTACCTGGGTTGGCATGTAATACTTAAGCTCACTGAGAATTTTGAAAATAAAAGAAAGTTTGCTGGTCAAATAAAGGCCATAGAAGATAACGAAGTAAGGCTGATAATTGGCGATGAGGAATACACTATTCCTTATGAATTGGTGGAAAAAGCAAACCTGGAAAGCAAAGTGTAGATATAAGCCTGCAGCATGGAGTAGTAAGCTGTAGTAATTAAGAAGCAACAAGTGCATATCCCTGAAAAGGGAGCGTTAAAAGGTAGCAATGAGATGATGAACAAAGAAATTTTAATGGTGGCTGATGCGGTCTCCAATGAAAAAGGTGTCTCAAGAGAAGTGATTTTCGGCGCTATTGAGTCAGCTCTGGCATCTGCCACCAAGAAACGCTACGTGGATGAAGAAATTGATTGCGAAGTGACGATTGATCGTGAAACTGGTGATTATGAAACGTATCGGGTCTGGACGGTTGTCCCTGATGATGAAATGGCTTTGCTGGGTTCCCAGTTCACTACAGAAGAAGCCCTAGAAAAAGATCCTGGTCTGCAGATTGGGGATGTATACCGTGAAAAAATTGATAACGTGGAATTTGGGCGTATTGCAGCACAAACTGCTAAACAGGTTATTGTTCAAAAAGTCAGGGAAGCAGAAAGAGAAATTGTAGTTAGTGAATATGAAGACAAAATAGGCCAGCTCGTATCCGGGACAGTTAAAAAAGTCACTCGAGATAATGTTATCGTTGATTTGGGAAATAATGCAGAAGGTCTGCTACCCAGAGAAAACCTGATACCCCGTGAAACCTTCCGTATCAATGACCGTTTGCGCGCTTTGTTATTGGAAGTACGTACTGAGTTGCGCGGTCCACAGCTGCTGCTGAGTCGAACGGCTCCAGAAATGCTGGTGGAGCTTTTTAAAATTGAAGTCCCTGAAATTTCCGAAGAAATTATTGAGATTAAAGGCGCTGCCAGGGATCCGGGGTCACGTGCCAAGTTGGCGGTAAAAACCAATGATGGCCGAATTGATCCAGTAGGCGCTTGTGTGGGAATGCGAGGTTCGCGCGTCCAGGTAGTCTCCAATGAGCTTGCCAATGAGCGCATCGATATCATTCTCTGGGATGAGAATCCTGCGCAACTCGTTATTAATTCAATGTCTCCTGCCGAAGTTGCTTCTATCGTGGTTGATGAAGATACCCATACCATGGATGTAGCGGTCGAAGAGGAAAATCTGGCTCAGGCAATTGGTCGTAACGGGCAGAATGTGCGTCTGAGCAGTGAATTGACTGGTTGGACCATCAATGTCATGAGTGAAGAAAGTGCAGCTGAAAAATTGCAGACAGAGTCTGCAGGCACGATCAAGGTATTTGTGGATGCACTTGATGTTGATGAAGACGTTGCTGAAATCCTGGTTCAGGAAGGCTTTACTACTCTGGAAGAGCTTGCCTATGTGCCTCTGGAAGAAATTTCCAGCATTCAGGATTTTGATGATGAAATTGCAGAAGAATTACGTGGTCGGGCCAAGGATGCCTTGCTGACCAGAGCAATTGCATCTGAAGAAGATATAAGCAAGGCAGGCATCAAAGATGATCTGCTGAACATGGAAGGCATGGATAACGAACTTGCTTTGGCACTTTCAAAAATCGAAGTGCTTTCCATGGAAGATCTGGCCGAACAATCCATTGATGAATTAATGGTGATTGAGGGCATGAACGAAGAAAGAGCAGGTCAACTTATCATGACAGCAAGGGCGCCCTGGTTTGCTGATGAGGAAGTTGAGGAAAGTGAAGAGACTGCTGAATCTTCCGATGAATCTGCTACAGAATCATAAGAAGTATTTTTCACCAGCAGAATAATTTAAATAGCATTTCACTACGCAGCAATAGTGGGAGTATTGAATGGCAGATGTAACAATCAGTGAACTGGCCAAGATGGTCGGTGTTCCGGAAGAGCGCTTACTTGAGCAAGTCAAGGAAGCTGGCTTGCCCCAGAAAAAAGCTGATGACGCGATGACTAATGATGAGCGTGCGACACTATTGCTGTCATTAAAAAGCAAGCACGGTGAAGATACATCAGGCGGTGCCACTCCACGCCGTATCACCTTGAAGCGTAAAACTGTTGAAACTCTCAAGACTTCGGATAATCAGGGCCGTAGTAAAGCGGTTAATGTTGAAGTACGGAAAAAACGTACTTATGTGAAACGCAGTGTTGAAGAAGCCCAGGTAGAAGCCGAACGAAAAGAAGCTGAAAAACGCGCACAGGAAGAAGAGGAAAGAAAGCAGCAGGAAGCTCGGGACAATGCCAAGCAGGCTGAAGCTAAAGATACGGCTAAAACTGAAGATACTACAAAGAGCACGGTTACCCTGAAACGGGATCTTGTGGTGGATGTTCCCGTCGATGAAGGCGCGGAAGTAAAAAGAGACCATAAAAAGGGTGCTACTCATAAAGACACGCTTCGCGATGAAGCTGAAAGTAAAGATAAAAAGAAAACAAGCCTGCGCAGACGTGACCAGGCTGATCAAAAGAAATTTCAGCCTATTCGATCCAGCGATGACTTTATTCTTGATGAAGATGAAGAGTTTGATGACAGTGCGCGTAAGAGAAGCCGTCGTAAACTGAGTCAGGGTCAAAAAGAACACAAATTTGAGAAACCTACAGAATTTATTACCAAGGAAATTGAAATTCCAGAGGCAATTACAGTAGGTGATCTCGCCCAGCGGATGTCCCTTAAGAGTGGTGAGTTAATTAAAACCCTGATGGGCATGGGTGTGATGGCAACACTTAATCACGTTCTCGACCAGGATACTTCTGTCCTGCTGGTTGAGGAGCTTGGACATAAAGCCAAGACGGTATCTGATGATGCTGTAGAAGAGAGCCTCGCTGAATCTGTTGTATATGAAGGTGAAGAAGTTCCCAGAGCGCCAGTTGTCACGGTGATGGGCCATGTTGACCATGGTAAAACCTCACTGCTTGACTATATCCGGAAATCATCTGTTACCGAAGGTGAGGCTGGTGGCATTACCCAGCATATCGGGGCTTATCACGTCGACACCGATCATGGCATGATCACTTTCCTGGATACCCCCGGCCATGCAGCCTTTAGTGCCATGCGCTCTCGTGGTGCCCAGGCGACTGATATCGTAATCCTGGTTGTTGCTGGCGATGATGGTGTGAAACCGCAAACAGAAGAAGCGGTTCAGCATTCCCAGGCTGCCGGAGTATCTATCGTTGTGGCGATTAACAAGATGGACAAGGAAGGTGTTGATGTTGACAGGGTTAAAAATGAACTCGCAGCGAAGGGTTTGACTCCCGAAGATTGGGGTGGCGACACGCAGTTCATTGAAGTCTCTGCCCAGACCGGTCAAGGCATCCCTGAATTACTCGAAGCTGTACTTTTACAGGCTGAATTACTGGAATTAAAGGCAATCAAGGATTGCCCGGCTACTGGTGTCATTATTGAATCGCGCCTGGATAAAGGTCGTGGACCTGTTGCTACCGTACTAATCCAGAATGGCACGCTGAAGTCATCGGACATCATTCTTGCTGGTCACGAATACGGAAAGATCAGGGCGATGATTGATGAAAAGGGCAGCCAGATAAAAGAGGCTGGTCCATCCATTCCTGTAGAAATCCTTGGCTTGAATGGCACGCCTGACGCAGGTGATGATTTCCTGGTTGTGAAAGATGAAAAGAAAGCAAAAGAAGTGGCTACTTTCCGCCTGAACAAATTCCGTGAGAGCCAGGTTGCAAAACAGCAGATTGCCAAGATGGAAAGCATGTTTGCCACCATGGGTGATGCACAAAAACAGGTTCTCAATATAGTATTGAAAACAGATGTCAGAGGCTCGCTTGAAGCGATTTCCTCTGCATTGTTAGGCCTTGGTAATGAAGAAGTGTCAGTAAATATCATTTCGTCTGGCGTAGGTGGTATTTCTGAAACCGATGCCCAACTTGCGCAAACCTCAAGAGCGTCCATTATTGGTTTCAACGTACGTGCTGACAAAGCAGCCAGGACACTTGTCGAAAATGAAGGCATGGAGCTTCGCTATTACAGCGTTATCTATAACCTGATTGACGATGTTAAAGCTGTAATGAGCGGTATGCTGGCTCCTGAATTACAGGAAGAAATTCTGGGTGTGGCAGAAGTGCGAGAAATTTTCATGTCACCAAAATTCGGTTCTATTGCCGGCAGCATGGTCATAGAAGGAACGGTGTATCGCAGCAAGCCTATTCGTGTACTTCGCGATGATGTGGTTATTTATGAGGGTGAGCTGGAATCACTGCGTCGCTTTAAAGAAGAAGCCGCCGAAGTACGCAATGGCATGGAATGTGGAATTGGTGTTAAAAACTACACAGATGTAAAAGTCGGTGACAAGATTGAAGTATTTGAACGCAAGGAAGTCGCCAGAACTCTTGAATAAGTAAATTTTTGCAGAATTATTTTATTCACTTCCTGTAGGTTGTTTAAGTCCGCTTACCTTACTGATTCAACAGTAAAATCCAGATATTTATCCCATGGCCAGAGTCTCCAAAAGAGTAGACAAGATTGCTGATCTCCTGAAAAGGGAAATCGCTTTGTTGTTACAAAATGAAATTCGTGACCCACGTGTTGGTATGGCTTCAGTAACTGGCGTCAAGGTCAGTAAAGATCTTGGTCATGCCACCGTATATGTCACTCTGTTAGGTAAATCCACTGACGAGGATGTTGCTGAAGGTGTTGCTACGCTCAACAAGGCGTCCGGATTTTTACGAACCCTGCTGGCAAAACAGGTAAGTCTACGCACCACGCCCAGTTTAAAATTTATTTATGATGACACCCTGGTTAAAGGTCAGCATTTGACCAGTCTTATAGATGAGGCTCTGGCAAGGGATGAGCGCGATCATCATCATGATGAAGACAGTTGATTCCAGGATAAGAAAGTAAAGAGATATCGTATTGGGTAAACGGCGAAAAGGTAGGCAGGTTGACGGCATTATCGTTTTGGATAAACCTGCAGGTGATTCTTCCAACCGAAGCCTTCAACAGGTCAAGAAGTTACTGGATGCCGCCAAGGCAGGTCATACAGGGAGCCTGGATCCACTAGCAACAGGCGTCCTGCCTTTATGTTTTGGCGAAGCTACCAAGGTTTCCCAGTATCTTCTTGATGCTGAGAAGCAGTACCGCACAACTATCAAGCTTGGTGTTAAAACTGCCAGTGGTGATTCCCAGTCAGAAGTGCTGTCAACCAGCGAAGAAAAAGTTACGCTGGAAGAGGTCGAAACTTGCCTTGATACCTTCCGTGGTGAGATCAAACAGATTCCTTCAATGTATTCCGCTTTAAAACACCATGGTGTTCCACTCTATAAACTTGCTCGCAAGGGTCAGGAAGTAGAAAGAAAGGAACGCAATGTCACGGTCTATCGCCTTGAATTGCTGGATTTCAGAGGTGATGAAGTTGACCTTGAAATAGACTGCTCGAAGGGAACCTACATCCGCACTATCGCAGATGACCTTGGCGACAAGCTTGGTGTAGGCGGACATGTTATTGCCCTGCGCAGGTTAAAGTCAGGGCCTTTTCACGAAGACCAGGCAGTCACATTGGAAACCTTACAAGACATTCATGACAAAGACGGACTTGAAGCTCTGGACCGGTTTCTGCATCCAGCTGATCTGGCGGTGGAAGCACTGGAAAAAGTGGATTTACCCACATTTACTGCTGACTTTATTCGCCAGGGTCAGCCAGTTATTGCCCGGGGCTTGCCTACTTCAGGAGATGTCAGGCTTTACGATGAGGGGCGGTTTTTCGGCATCGGCAAAATTCTGGATGATGGGCGGGTGGCGGCCGTCAGATTGCTCAATCTTTCCTGACTAATGGGTAGCGGCGAAATACAGGCTCTTTTGATGATGGATAAAGGATAAAAGATAAAGGATAAAGGTTTGATCCAATGGCCCCCTTGGATATTTGATTCCTTTTCTACCGAATGTATGAACTGAGCAGTGAACCCTTCAGGTCAGCAAATTTCTACTTTTATCCTTTATCTTTTATCCTTTATCCCTCTCTGGTTGTGTGATATCGTACTCACCCCTTGCCACCCGGGCGCCTTGAATTTACAGGTATTTTCCGGAAAAGCAGGGTACAGGGATGATTTTCAGGTAACTATAAATATGCATGGTTATTCTGGCTAAAACGGATGTTTGAAATATTTTATGCATATTCAAAGAGGAAATAACCATGGCATTATCTGCCGAAGAAAAAGCTGCAATTGTCAGTGAATACGCTTTATCAGAAGGTGACACCGGATCCCCTGAAGTTCAGGTGGCACTACTGACATCAAATATCAACCTGCTTCAGGAACACTTCAAAGAGCACAATCACGACCATCATTCCCGTCGCGGCCTGATCCGCATGGTTAATACCCGTCGTAAGCTGCTCGATTATCTGAAAAGAAAAGATATCGCCCGTTATGCAACTCTCATTAAGAGACTTGGACTACGTCGATAACACATCACTACCTGGCCGGCATGGGGTTGGTCAGGTTCGTACGCAAAGAAAAAAGAGAAAATAATTATGCTTAATCCGATTCGGAAAGAATTTAAATATGGTAATGATACTGTTGTTATGGAAACGGGAAGAATTGCCCGCCAGGCAACAGGAGCAGTATTAGTCACAATCGGTAACACGTCAGTGTTGACCACAGTAGTAGGAAGAAAAACCGCCACACCAGGCCAATCCTTTTTTCCACTAACAGTAAACTATCAGGAAAAAACCTATGCCGCTGGCAAAATCCCGGGTGGTTTTTTCAAAAGAGAAGGTCGTCCAACAGAAAAAGAAACCTTAACTTGCCGGTTGATTGATAGACCTATTCGCCCTTTGTTTCCCAAAGGTTTTTTAAATGAAGTTCAGGTTGTCCCAACTGTTATTTCAGCAGATAAAGATGTTGATCCAGATATAGCCGCATTGATAGGTACTTCTGCCGCTCTTGCGATTTCCGGTATTCCATTTGCTGGTCCACTTGGCGCAGCTCGTGTGGGTTATACAGATGCTGATGGATATGTCCTTAATCCTGGCTATGCAGCTTTGGAAAGCTCAGATCTGGACATGGTGGTTGCAGGAACTGAAGCCGCTGTCTTGATGGTTGAATCTGAAGCCAAAGAATTAAGTGAAGACCTGATGCTGGGTGCGGTTTTATTTGCCCACCAGGAAATGCAGGCAGTTATTCAAGCAATCAAGGAATTAAAAGCAGAGGCTGGCAAACCGGATTGGGAATGGTCAGCAGCAGACGTTAATGAATCACTGACTGAGGCTATTGCTTCAAATTTTAGTGACAGCATTAGTTCAGCCTATGAAATATCTGACAAGATGCAGCGTCAGGATAAGTTAGGTGAAATAAAAGAACAGGCAGTTGCACAATTCGCCAATGAAGAAGCTGACCCTCCTGTAAGTGGTGGAGATGTTCAGGATATTTTTGCCAAAGTTGAGAAAAAAATCGTCAGAGGCAAAATTATTTCTGGTGAGCCCAGGATTGATGGCCGTGATAACACAACGGTACGTCCTATCTATGTTGAAACCAGTGTATTGAATAAAACCCATGGTTCAGCCTTGTTCACCCGCGGTGAAACGCAGGCATTGGTTGTAGCAACTCTGGGTGCAATGCGTGATGCGCAGTTGCTGGAAGGACTTGCGGGTACCAAGAAAGATGCCTTCATGCTGCATTACAACTTTCCCCCTTTCAGTGTGGGTGAAACTGGCTTTATGAGTGGCCCCAAGCGACGTGAAATTGGCCATGGTCGTCTGGCCCGCCGCGGTGTTGCTGCAGTGCTACCGAATGAAGAAGATTTCCCATACACCATTCGCGTAGTTTCTGAAATTACTGAGTCCAATGGTTCCAGCTCAATGGCCAGTGTTTGTGGCACCAGTCTGGCGCTTATGGATGCAGGTGTGCCTTTAAAAGCACCAGTTGCAGGTATTGCCATGGGCCTGATTAAGGAAGATAACGGCTTTGCAGTATTAACCGATATCCTGGGTGACGAAGATCATTTGGGTGATATGGACTTTAAAGTAGCGGGATCTACTGCAGGTATCACTGCCTTGCAGATGGATATCAAGATTCAAGGCATCACAGAAGAAATCATGGAAACTGCTCTTGAGCAGGCTAAGAATGCCAGAATGCATATTCTGGGTGAAATGAATAAAGTGATTTCAGAATCTCGTTCAGAAGTTTCCGAAAATGCGCCCAGCATGGGAATGATGAAAGTTCATACCGACAAGATCCGTGATGTTATTGGTAAAGGCGGTGCAACTATTCGCTCTATTACAGAAGAAACTGGTGCACAGGTTGATATCGATGATGATGGCAACATTCGTATTTATGGTGAAGATGCCACCTCCAGAGATGCCGCAATTGCCATGATCGAAGAGATCACTGCCGAAGCTGAAGTCGGAAAAACCTATAAAGGTGTTGTCTCCAAGATTGTTGATTTTGGTGCTTTCATTACTATTTTCCCAGGCACAGATGGTCTTGTGCATATTTCACAGATTGCTCAGGAACGAGTTGAAAAGGTCACAGACCATCTCAGTGAAAAGCAGGAAATATATGTTAAAGTGCTGAAAGTTGACGATCGTGGTAAAGTCAGTCTTACCATGAAAGATGTTACTGAAGAAGATATTGCTTCAGTAGGATAAACAAGAAAACGTAAGCAAAAAAAGCCGGTGTAATTACACCGGCTTTTTTTTGGATTAAATATCTTCTGCTTTGTGTTGTTTCTTATTTAATGATCTGGTCTTTGATTTCCTTATGCTTCTCTGCAGCGAGCCTGGGGCCAAAGTGGCTTACAGTGGTTGCTGCGGCGAGGCTGGCCAGGTTACCGGCAGTTTCAAAATCGTGGCCTGAAGAAACCGCATAAAGAAAAGCACCAGCAAACATATCACCTGCACCATTACTGTCTACTGCCTTTACAGAGTGGGGGGCGATGTTGATGGTTTTCTCTCCATCAAATAACAAGGCGCCTTCTGAGCCCCTGGTTACTACAATCTGTTTGGCAATTTTTTTCAATTCCTCAAGAGACTCTTCGACAGTTTCCTTGCCGGCCCATTCCTTGGCTTCAACGTCGTTGGCAAACAGCAGATCAACGCCATCACCAATCATGTCTTGCAAGCCTCCGCGGAAGAATTGCACCATGGCGGGATCCGAGAGAGTGATTGAGATTTTGACACCATGCTCATTGGCTATTTCCCTGGCGTAGACGCACGCTTCTCGACCGCTGTCTGAAGTCACTTGATAGCCTTCCAGGTAGAGATATTCAGAATCTTTCAGAGCTTCAACATCGATTTCGCTCTTGGATAAGGTTTCAGAGATACCCAGATAACTGAGCATGGTCCTTTCAGCATCTGGACTCACCATAACCAGACATTTACCTGTCACACCCTCTTCGCGATTGTCGCCAAGATTGGTGTGTATATTCAGATCACCAAGTTCCTGTACAAAGTAATCACCAAATTCATCATTGGCGACTTTGCAGGAAAAGAAGGTGTTCCCTCCAAACTGGGATATGGCATAGATAGAATTGGCTGCTGAACCGCCGCCTGCACGTTTTTTCAAGCCAAATTTTTCCATCAGGCGTTGCAGCAGGGTTTCCTGAGACTCGCCATCCACCAGGGTCATGATGCCTTTCTGGATACTCTCGTGTTCAAAGAAGCTGTCTTCAACCTCAAATTCCTTGTCTACCAGTGCTGCGCCAATGCCATATACGTGATACTTCTTCATAAACTTTCCTTACTTTTTGGTTTTATAATTCTGCGAATGCAATTTCAGCTGCATCCAGTGTCAATTGTAATTCGTCATCACCATGTGCGGCGGATACGAAGCCAGCTTCAAAGGCAGAGGGTGCCAGATAAATACCTTGATCCAGCATTCGGTGAAAATAGGTTTTGAACCTGTCCACGTTGCACCCCATTACCTGACTAAATCTGCTGATTTGTTTTTCGTCACTGAAAAAGCAGCCAAACATACCGCCCACCTGGTTGGTAGTAAATGGAATGCCCGCATTTGCTGCGCGCTCTTCAAGCCCTTTGAGTAGAAACTCGGTCTTTATGGACAGGGAGTCAAAAAAATCTGCTTTGCTGATTTCATTCAGGGTGGCAATACCTGCAGTAACGGCCAGGGGATTGCCGGAAAGCGTCCCTGCCTGGTAGACAGGGCCGATAGGTGCCAGGAGCTCCATGATTTCCCTTTTCCCGCCCAGTGCTCCAACTGGCATGCCGCCACCAATGACTTTCCCAAGTGTTGTCAGGTCAGGTGTTATACCGTAAACAGACTGGGCTCCGCCCAGGGCAGTTCTGAAGCCGGTCATGACCTCATCAAAAATCAACACAACACCGTATTGGTCGCACAATTCTCGCAAACCTTGCAAATATCCTGCTACGGGAGGAACGCAATTCATATTGCCTGCCACTGGTTCAATAATGATGCAGGCGATTTCCTTACTACTTTGTTCCAGTAATTGAGCAACACAGTCGAGATCGTTATAAGGCAGGACAAAAGTATCCGAGGAAGTTGAAGTAGAAACGCCCAAAGAATCGGGGGTGCCCAGGGTCAATGCACCGGATCCTGCCTTCACCAGCAGGGAATCCACATGGCCGTGATAGCAGCCTTCGAACTTTAATATTTTGTCACGCTTTGTATAACCCCTGGCCAGGCGAATGGCACTCATTGTGGCTTCCGTACCTGAATTTACCAGTCTTACCAACTCAATGGAGGGAACCAGCTGCGTAATCAATTCGGCCAACTGTCCCTCTTTTTCTGTGGGGGCACCGAAAGTGAGCCCCTGTTCCAGTTGCTCTTTAAGCGCGCTAATCACTGCCGGGTGACGATGTCCAAGAATCAGCGGTCCCCAGGAACCAACGTAGTCAACATAGCGGTTGTCATCTTCATCAATTAACCAGGCCCCTTCACCTTTTTTGAAAAACACAGGACTGCCACCAACCCCCTTGAATGCACGTACTGGTGAGTTAACTCCGCCGGGTATGACGTGTTTTGCAGATTCAAAAAGGCTTTCCGAACGGGAATGGTTTTTTTCTGATGACATCTGGGATCTTATTCCTATAGAAGGTGGCTAGAATTAAAAGATAGCTAAAACGGTTTTACAACAACGAGGATAACAATGATTATGAGTAGAATAACGGGAAGCTCATTAAATATTCTGAAATAGACATGGCTTTTTTCATTCCTGTCGTCCCGAAAGTTTTTAAGATGCTGCCAACACAAAAAATGGTAGATGAGTAACAGGACTACACAAAACAGCTTGATGTGCATCCATAGTGATGAAGAGTAATAAACCGGGTTATAACTGTAGACTATGGCACCAAAAATCACCGTCAGGACTGCAGAAGGTGTCATGATGCCCCGATACAGTTTGCGCTCCATGATTTTAAGTCTTTCCCTGGTGGCGGTGTCTTCGGACAGGCAATGATGGACAAATAACCGAGGCAGGTAAAAAATAGCTGCAAACCAGCAAATCACAGCAATAATGTGGAAGGCTTTAAACCAGAGCATTTTCAGTTATCTTGGGTTGATCGGTACAAATGGCAAAATGATAACATTTAAGACGCTTCCGACAGAAACAGGATTCCGCTTTATCTTTTAATCGTGGGCTACTATCATACGCGCCCCCGCAAGAGGCGGATTAACACATACTACAAAGACTGGGGTATTCACTTGAGCAAGGCAGGTATTAAGGCAGGAATCGTGGGCGCCACTGGCTACACCGGGCAGGAATTGCTGCGCCTGCTCGTTAATCACCCGGAAGTTACCCTGGAGACAGTCACTTCCAGGGCTGAAGCAGGTAATCCAGTATCTTCCCTGTTTCCAAACTTGCGCGGTCGTCTGGACCTTGCATTTTCTGCACCTGATTCTGCAGCACTCGAAAGCTGTGATGTGGTTTTCTTTGCCACACCCAATGGCACTGCCATGACCATGGCTCCTGCCCTGGTGGAAAAAGGGGTGAAGGTGGTCGATCTGTCTGCGGATTTCAGAATCAAGGATGCTGAAATCTGGTCAACCTGGTATGGCATGACACATGTCTGCCCAGAACTGCTGGAGACTGCAGTCTACGGTTTGCCGGAAATGTTTCGTTCGCAAATAAAACAAGCAGATATTGTTGCCAATCCCGGGTGTTATCCCACGGCAGTTCAGTTGGGGTTTCTGCCCCTGGTTAAAAATGGCCTTGTAGATACCAGCAGGTTGATTGCTGACTGTAAATCCGGAGTGAGTGGTGCGGGTCGAAATGCAGAAATTGGCTTCCTGTTATGTGAAGCCAGTGAAAGTATGAAGGCTTACAAAATTAATGGTCACAGGCACTTGCCGGAAATCATCCAGGGTCTGGATGGTGCCAGCAGCACCTCCGTCAATCTGACCTTTATGCCACACCTGACCCCGATGATTCGAGGCATCCAGGCCAGCTTGTATGCCACACTGCTGGATACCAGTATCGATTTACAGGCTTTGTTCGAAGATTTTTACCGGGATGAGCCTTTTGTTGATGTGCTTGAGGCCGGACTTAGTCCGGACACTCGCAATGTACGCGGAACCAACAATCTGCACTTGTCCGTTTGCAGGCCGCAGAATGGGGATACAGTAGTGGTTCTGGCCGCTGAAGATAATCTTGTGAAAGGCGCAGCAGGACAGGCAGTGCAAAACATGAATATAATGTTTGCTCTGGGTGAAGTCACTGGATTGGAGAATGTCGCAGCATTGCCCTGATTCTCGCCGCTTTAGCTAGATTTGCTTCAAATAATTAATGTTGCTATTTCCACCAATTTAACCTGGCAGGTAAAAGCCCTTGAGCAGAACGCCAACAGTCAAAGGCAGTAAGCAGCTAAAAATGGTCGTTGTCCCATACCAACCATGGCGCAAGGCGCTGTATCGGTTTGGTTTTTTACTGTTCATTGCGGTTGCATCCGCAGGCTTCTATTTTTATGGTTATGGTAGCGGCGTTCTGGTGAATGGCGATGCGCGGGACGAGCGTGATCAGCTATTGGTTCAGATGAATGACATGACTGCCCAACTGAATATCTTGCAGCAGGACCTGATTAATAGTGAACAGGCAAGCACAGTAGATCGACAAGCGCTGGATGAAGTACAGGGAACTATCATTAACCTGCGTGAAACTATTGCCCAGTTGGAAGAAGACGTGTTGTATTACAAGCAGATCATGTCACCGGAAAACAATGAAACCGGCCTCATGATTGGACAGCTGGACTTGATGAATACCGAGGAAGCCAATCGCATTCGTTATCGCCTCGAATTACGCCAGGTAGGCAACAACGATAATCTGATATCAGGTTATACCAATGTGAATATTCTTGGCACCCGGGACAGACAGGAAATATCCATGCCCCTTAGAAGTCTGGCTGTGGATGAAGATCAGCTTGATATAAAACTACAGTTCAGATATTTCCAGAACATTCAGGGAGAATTGATATTGCCGGAAGGCTTTGAGCCCCTGGGGGTCCAGATATTGGCAATTGACGAAGGCAATAATGAGAAAACCATCCAGAAAAGTTTTGCCTGGGTAGTAGAATAGAGCGCTGAACCAATTCGGAGTTATCGTGAAGAAACCATTCAGTACAGAAAACATTACTACCCTGATTTCAAAAGCCACTGAAATTACAGGCGACTTGCATTTCAGTGGTGTGCTGGAAGTGGAGGGAAAAGTCCGTGGCAATATCTATGCTGATGATGATTCCTCTGCGGAAGTCCGGATCAGGGAAAGTGGATTGGTACAGGGAGAAATCAAGGTACCGGTTGTCATCATCAATGGCCTGGTTGAAGGCGATGTGCATTCAACTCAGCACCTGGAACTAGCGGCAAAGGCCCGCGTAGTTGGTAATGTCTATTATCACCTCATAGAAATGGTAATGGGCTCGGAAGTGAATGGCAGTCTTTGCCATCGCGCTTCTGCAGATTTAAGGCCCAGGCAGATAGGCGTAGAAAAAACAGATATTCTGGAAGATGATGCTTCCTCAGAGTTTGAAGAAAGCCTAGAAGAACCAGTCCAGAAAGCTTCCGGGGATAACTAGCTTAACCTGTCAAATACTTGACTAATTTAGTTGGTTATTAGATAATTCAGCCTCACTTAACCTGTTCCGTTTGATCCCATGACCGCAGTCGAAAATGTCAATGATTCCGTTGTTGGTACGCATGATGCAGTAGCCATTTCGCTGACTGATAATGCCGCCAACAAGATCCTTGCGCTTATCAATGAGGAAGACAATCCCAGCCTCAAGTTGCGTGTATTTGTAACGGGTGGTGGGTGTTCCGGGTTTCAGTACGGATTCTCTTTTGATGAAGCGGTCAATGAGGACGATACTGTGATCAGGAACAAGAATGCTGAACTGCTTGTTGATCCCCTGAGCTACCAGTATCTGGTAGGTTCAAGAGTAGACTATACGGAAGGCCTCGAAGGCTCACGTTTTATTGTAGAAAATCCCCTGGCTACCACAACCTGTGGTTGCGGTATGTCCTTCTCAATCTAAAACCCTTACCCGAATCAGAAAGAAGGCGCCGCAGGCGGAATGACGCGATAGCGTCATTCCACGGGACAGACCGCGCAGCGCTCTGTCCCTGCATACCTACCTCCCAGAATAATAAACCCCCCCGGCAATCACCGGGTGGCTTGAGCCAGTTATTTCTGTAAAGTCGATAGGTACCTGGTGGAGCGTCTGATGCGCCATCCAGGCAAAAGCCATAGCTTCAAGGCTGTCTTCCATAAATCCTAGCCTTGAGCTAGGCATAACATCAAAACCTGTTAAGGACTGGGAAAGTCTTTTCATCAGATAGGTATTATTGGCACCGCCACCACAAACGATAATTTCACCCTTATCCAGGTAAGCTGTAACGGCGCTTGCTATTGTTGTAACAGTTAATGCTAACAAACTGGCCTGAATATCTTCTGCCGCAATTATTTCATTAACTTTTTCAAGTTTGTTTTCAAGCCAGGTTTTGTTGAACAATTCTCTACCAGTACTTTTTGGTGCGGGTAAATTGAAATAGGTTTCATCAAGCAGTTCTGATAACAAGGCTTCATTCACTGCTCCGGAATTTGCCCAGTTGCCTTCCTTGTCGAAGGGATGCCCCTGGTTTTCCCCGATCCAGTAGTCCATCAGGACATTGCCTGGGCCAGTGTCAAAACCAGTGATGCCTCCGAGTTTTTTTAGCAGGGTGATATTAGCCATTCCGCCGATATTCAATATGACGCGATCATTATCAGCACTGGAAAAAATTTCCCGGTGAAATGCGGGTACAAGGGGAGCTCCCTGGCCTCCGGCAGCCATGTCACGACGCCTGAAATCAGCAGCTGTGGTGATTCCTGTTAACTCGGCCAGTGTATTCGGATCACCTATTTGTAAGGTAAAGGGAGCCTTGCCATCAGGTAAATGGCGAATAGTTTGGCCGTGACTTCCGATGGCAGAAATTTGTGAAGGCTTCAGACCATTCATATCGAGAATGCGGTTCGCAGCTGCAGCAAGTGACCTGGCGAATTCTATGTCAGCCTCACCCAGATCCGGAATCTGGCTGTCATGATCTTCGCACAGCGCCAGTAATTTCAGTCGGAGATCTTCTGGAATTTCTTCAGTGATGAAATCCAGTTGCCTGGGCATCGCTTCATTGAAATCCACCAGGGCGCAATCAATACCATCCATGCTGGTGCCGGAAATCAAACCTATATATATGTTGGAGGGCATTAATTGCTCGAGGTGGGTTGATACTGTGCAATATTCTTTGTCTTGCTTGTGTAGCCTTCCAGTTGCGATAGGAGTATCTGGGTGTGTTCTTTGAAGCGTTGCATTTCTTTACCAGGAACTGATTCGGCTTTAGGCAGTTTGTCATGAATGGTCCGCGAATTGCGGTGAACGCCATCCATGAGAAACTCGTAATGCAGGTGGGGGCCAGTAGCTCCGCCCGTGGATCCTACATAGCCGATGATCTGGCCCTGTCGTACTCTTGTTCCATTCTTGATGCCTTTGGCATAGTCGTTCAGATGGGCATACTTGGTCTGGAATTTTTCACCATGCTGGACTACTACCAGTTTGCCAAAGGAGCCATTGCGTGCCGCCCAGGTCACACGTCCATCACCAGCGGCTACCACTGGTGTGCCACGAGGTGCAGCATAATCAGTCCCTTTGTGGGCACGGATAGTATTTAAAATAGGATGTCTGCGGCGGGGATTGAAGCCGTCACTTATGCGTGTGAAATCAACAGGATTGCGCAAGAATGCTTTGCGCATGCTTTCCCCGTCGGGATTGTAGAAATCTGTATCCCCTGAATTGTTTACATAGCGCACTGCAGTAAAGGTTTCACCCTGGTTGGTAAACTGGGCAGCAAGGATTCTGCCATAGCCAATGTATTCTCCATCCAGGTATTTTTCTTCATACAGCAGGTTAAACGTATCCCCCTGACGGGTATCCAGCAGGAAATCAATAACCCCGCCAAAAATCCCGGCAAGTTCCATGGTAACTCCCGCAGACATTCCGCCTCGTTGAGCGGCCAGAAAAAGCGAATCATCAATAGTGGCATTGCGAAACACCTGGCGAATCTCGGGTTCCCTGATTTTGTGTTCACTAACAAACCTGTCCTGTTCATTCCGGCTGAATTCGAATTCCTCCATACGGCTTTTCACAACGGTCAGGCTTTCCAGCTTGCTGGCATCATCAAAGTGAAATTCCAGGCTGTATCCCGGATAAAGTGTATTTAGAATGCTGGTTTGAGGTTTGCTTTGGCTGACCTCAAAGACATCCTTCGGGGTCAGGCCGGCCCGGGAAAAAATCAGGGTCAGGTTGTCTCCTGATTTCACTTCGGTGACAAAATCCGGTTTTGATTCGGCGGAGGAAGAATTATCGGAAACTAAAGCCGGTGCAGGCAGGTTCTCAGGCTGCTCAGCTGATTCCCGGGCGACTTCCCCGGAAATACCTGGATCAACTAATTCGGGTAACTCGGAAGTACTGGTTTGAAAGCTTTCAGTGGTCGGGCTTGCCAGTTCGACTGCTATATTTCGGGGAAGCAGTGGCTCGCCTGAATAATCATTATCATGGGTGACAATGAACAGGAATCCGGTTAGTCCTAGCAGCAACCACCGGTGATTGCCGGGAAGGATGCTGTCTAAACGACGTTTAATAGAATCAATAGGATCCATAAGATTCTTATAGTATCTTATATAAAAGTTGCCGTAATTCACTGGATTATAGCAAAAAAATAATGTTCGTATACTGTCCAGATGCAGATTTTTTAAGGCGTAAAGATGGCAGTAAATAGGCGCCCCCGGAGCCTTCAGCTAACCTAGTAATATGATTAGGCTTCTAGTAAAGTTGCGCCTCTTTGAATAAGCCAAACAGCAAACATTACCAGTGACAGACAAGCTATTAATAGAAAGCCTGAACCAGCGCGGGCTACTGATGCAAACTTCTGCCGAGGATGAGTTGGTTGAGCACCTGGGCAGTGGCTGCAAAACGCTTTATTGCGGTTTTGATCCTACTGCAGACAGCCTGCATATCGGCTCCCTTGTTCCCTTGTTGGCACTGAAGCGCTTTCAGTTGGCCGGGCACAGGCCCATTGCTCTGGCTGGCGGCGCCACCGGGATGATTGGTGACCCCAGTTTCAAAGCCAGCGAAAGAAAGCTGAACTCCCTGGAAGTCACCGCTGAGTGGACGGCTAAAATCAGGGACCAATTGTCCCGTTTTATTGATTTTGACTGTGGCGAGAATGCGGCCATTGTTGTGAACAATCTGGACTGGACAGCAGGTAAGGATGTACTCACTTTCCTGCGTGATATCGGCAAGCATTTCTCCGTCAACGCCATGATCCAGAAGGAAAGCGTGAAACAGCGCATTGACCGGGAAGGGGATGGTATTTCCTATACCGAATTCAGCTATATGATCCTGCAAGCCTATGATTTCGCCATGCTCAACCAGATGCATAACTGTACCTTGCAGATTGGCGGTTCCGACCAGTGGGGCAATATTACCGCTGGAATTGACCTAACCCGCCGTTTAAACCAGCAGCAGGTCTATGGTCTCACTCTGCCACTGGTCACCAAGGCTGATGGCAGTAAATTCGGCAAGACCGAGGATGGCACTATCTGGCTGGATCCTGCCCGCACCTCTACTTATGCTTTTTACCAGTTCTGGATCAATACCGCTGACGCCGATGTATACAAATTCCTCAAGTATTTCACCTTCCTGGATGTGGCAGAAATAGATGCTATAGAAGAAGCAGACAAATCAGCCCAGGGACGTCCGCAGGCTCAGGCTATCCTGGCTCGTGAAGTCACACAGCTGGTTCATGGTGAGGAAGGCCTTCAGGCAGCCCAGCGTATCAGTGAGGCCCTGTTCAGTGGGGATATTAGCTCCCTGACCGAAGCCGATTTCGGCCAGCTCAAACAGGATGGGATGCCGTCCAGCTCTCTGGCGGGGGATACCCTGGTAGAAGCCCTGGTCCAGACGGATCTGGCCAAGTCCAATAAAATGGCCCGGGAATTTATCAGCAACGGGGCAGTTTTGGTGAATGGTGAAAGGGTTTCAGATCCGGCTGCAACACTGGACTGGAGTCAGGCATTTTTCGGCAAATTTTTTCTGCTGAAAAGAGGCAAAAAGCTGTTCCATCTTGGCTACCGAGAATCCCCCTGAAAGCCGCGAAATACTTGAATTTCAGCCAATTTGAAAATCTTTACATTTTATTATCAAAAACGCTTGTTAAAGGACGCGCAATCAGTATAATGCGCGTTCCCTGTTTCTGGGGAAGCTCTTTAACAACTCGATCAAGTAATAGAAGTGGGTGTTTGCTGGTTGACTTTGTATCAGAAAATATAAAGCTCAATGAGTAAACAACTGCGTTAATTCAAAACCCTTGAAATCGTTTCTTGCTTCTTTTGTTACTACGTAAGTGGTGCATAAGTAGTGGAGAGATGTTTTTGAGAAAGCAGTAGTTTTTAATTGAGCCTCAACTTTTCATAAGTTGAAACAGTTTTGAGCATGGAGTCTGGAAGTATGTAGTCAGATCCCTTGCTTTGATAAATTTAAACTGAAGAGTTTGATCATGGCTCAGATTGAACGCTGGCGGCAAGCCTAACACATGCAAGTCGAACGGTAACAGATCGCTGAGATTCCTTCGGGATGATCTTGATGCTGACGAGTGGCGGACGG